>OCHO01000008.1_pt1 | contig 272155 bp, 272 predicted proteins | sample 1538441 | NCBI WGS metagenome assembly OCHO01 (sample SAMN04571691, study PRJEB22368) | human gut metagenome | biome: human gut; material: stool | host: Homo sapiens | place: Luxembourg | collected 2012-06-29
TTATAATAGCCATAATTTAACAGAAAGAAGGGATATCTATGCAGAGACTTATTTCATATAATCATAAGGGCCTCCGCCAATGGGGCGTCCTTACAGAAGACAGCAAGTCCATTATTCCCGCTGAACTGTTGGAAGAAACTTATTTCATTCCCTTAGGCGAAACGATGGATGAATTTATTGAGACTGGCGATGAAGGACTGCTTAACCTTGCAAAAGTACTGGAAATGAACAAAGAAGATCAGTCTATCCTCCCTGTTTCTTTATCAGAGGTAGAAATCGCAGTTCCTTTCTATCCAAAACGTAATATTTTCTGTGTAGGAAAGAACTACCAGTCCCATGTTAAGGAATTCGAAAAAAATACAAATGCGAAAAATCCACTGCACCCTATTTTTTTTACCAAAGCAACCACTTCTGTCATCGGTACCAATGAAGAAATTGATCTTCATCGGGATGTGACATCCCAGGTTGATTATGAAGGTGAACTGGGTGTAATCATTGGCAGAAAGTGCATTGATGTCCTCGAAAAAGATGCTCTGAAATATGTATATGGCTATACCATCATCAACGATATAACCGCCAGAGATTTACAAAAATCCCACGCCCAGTGGTTCCGAGGAAAAAGCCTGGATACTTTCTGCCCCATAGGCCCCACTGTCCTCATTGGCGGCTGGCCGTTTCCGTTCACAATCTACACAAAAATAAATGGCCAACTTCGCCAGGAAGGCAATACTACGGATTTAATCTTTTCTGTTGCCAAACTGATTTCTACTCTTTCTTCCGGCATGACATTGCTTCCAGGTGATATCATCGCCACTGGAACACCGGAAGGTGTCGGAATGGGTTTTAGCCCGCCAAAATTCCTTTGTCCCGGAGATGTTGTGGAAATTACGATTGACCCCATTGGTACACTCCGTAACCCGGTAAAATAGGTAATCAAGTAAATATCTAAAATGATTAAAACTCAGTTCAATGCTTTCCCTCTGCGGAATTGCACAAACTGAGTTTTTAACTTGAGGCATCACTTTTTTGTACCGCTGATTACTTAGCAACAATATTTATAATTTTTCCGGGAATCACAATACATTTGATAATTATCTTACCCTCCGTAAATTTCTGTACTTCCGGCAATGCTCTCACAAGTTTTTCGATACTATCCTTATCCATGTCAACAGGTACTTTTATTGTTGTGCGAACCTTGCCGTTAATTTGCACTGCCATTTCCAATGAATCTACGGCAAGCGCAGCCTCATCAACCTTTGGCCATGCTGCAGCATGTACACTGACTTCCTCCGCTCCGATACCCTGCCAAAGTTCTTCCGTAATATGTGGAACAAAAGGCGCAAGCAGAATTAACAAATCACGAAGCAGTTCCTTTGCAAAACTGTCTTCAATCGTACTGTGCTTTTCTCCAAACCTGTACATCTCGTTTACAAGTTCCATAATAGCACTAATAGCCGTGTTGAAGGCAAATTTCCCATCTAAATCCTCTGTAACTTTAGCAATAGACTGATGCAGCCGGCGACGCAGAGCCACCTCATCAGGTGATAACATTCCTTTTAATTCTTTTCCCAATTCCTGATACTTGCCAACAATCGTCCAAACACGTTTTAGGAATCGATAAGAGCCTTCTACGCCCTGATCACTCCATTCCAAATCTTTTTCCGGCGGCGCGGCAAAAAGAATAAAGAGCCGGGCCGTGTCCGCTCCATATTTTCCAACGATTTCTTCCGGACTCACCACATTACCAACGGATTTACTCATCTTCCCGCCATCCTTGAGCACCATCCCTTGGCACAGCAGATTGGTAAACGGCTCCGGATAATCAACCATCCCCTCGTCTTGCAATACTTTCATGAAGAAACGGGAATATAGTAAATGAAGAATCGCATGTTCAATACCGCCGATATACTGATCCACCGGCATCCAATAGTCTGTTTTACCCTTACTAAACGGCTCCTGTTCATTATGCGGATCGCAATACCGCAGAAAATACCATGATGAATCAATAAAAGTATCCATTGTATCCGTTTCACGAACGGCATCCGCTCCGCACTTCGGACATTTGCAATGAAGAAAACTTTCACTTGTTTCAAGAGGCGATGTAGCACCGGCAACAAAATTGACATCTTCAGGTAATACAACCGGCAGTTCTTCTTCCGGCACAAGTACGCTGCCGCAATGCGGGCAATTAATAATCGGAATCGGACATCCCCAATAGCGTTGACGAGAAATAAGCCAATCTCTCAAGCGATAATTGACCTTTTCTTCACCAATTCCCATTTTCTCTAATTTTTTCGTAATATTGATTCTTGCTTCCGCGGAAAGCTGGCCATCAAACTCTGATGAATTGACCAGCTCCCCATCTTCACAGTAGGCCTGATCCATTTTATCAAGTTTTAGGTCATGAGCTTTATTTTGGATAACGATTTTTACGGGAAGATTATACTTTTTCGCAAAATCCCAATCACGCTGATCACCTTGGGGAACTGCCATAACTGCACCTGTACCATATTCATAAAGAACATAGTTGGCAATCCAAATCGGCACACGTTCGCCTGTAAGCGGATGCACAGCATAGCTGCCTGTGGGCATTCCCAATTTAGGTGTATCTTCAGACGTGCGGTCGATGTCGTTCTGATTTTTGATTTCCTGAATAAATGCCTGAATCTTTTCTTTTTCAGGATTATTGGAAATTAACTTTTCTACCAGAGGATGTTCAGGTGCTAACACTATGTAGGTAACACCATATACTGTATCTACACGAGTAGTGTAAACAGGAATTGTATCTTCCATGCCATCCACATGAAAAAAGAACTGTGTCCCGATAGAACGGCCAATCCAGTTGCGCTGCATGATCTTTACGCGTTCCGGCCAACCGGGCATATGATCCAAATCAGCAAGCAGACGATCTGCATAATCTGTAATTTTCAGGAACCATTGAGACAAATTTGTTTTAACAACCGGATTCTTACAGCGCCAGCACTTCCCTTCTTCCACCTGTTCATTTGCAAGAACCGTATGACAATGGTCACACCAGTTTACTTTTGCTTCCTTTTTATACGCAAGCCCCTTCTTATAAAAAATCTCAAAAAGATTCTGCGTATGTTTATAATAATCTTCACGGCAAGTCAGGACTTCTCTTTCCCAATCATAAGAAAGCCCGAGCTCTTTCTGCTGACGCGTCATATTCTCAATATTTGCATATGTCCATTCAGCCGGAGCAATTCCATGCTGGATAGCGGCATTTTCCGCCGGCATGCCGAAGGCATCATATCCCATCGGATGAATAACATTAAACCCCTGCATGGATTTAAAGCGGGCTACCACGTCACCAATAGAGTAATTTCTCACATGCCCCATATGAAGATTGCCCGAAGGATACGGGAACATCTCAAGAACATAGTATTTCTTTTTATTCGGATCAAAATGAGTCTCAAATGCTTTCGTCTCTTCCCAAATCTGCTGCCACTTTTTTTCAATTTGCTGCGGAATATATTTCCCCTGCATACCGTCACCTTCCATAAGCATTTTATCAAAGAAATTTCTTCGAAAACCGTTATCCAATATTATATATTTTTAGCATATTAACGTCAAATAAACTGCCCATTACTTCACGGATGATTCCCGCTGAATGAGCAAGTATTCACTGCGCCCTTTTCAGCCTCTCCCTGAATTTGATAAGTATATCCTCACTTCTGTTCTTATACCTGACCGATTCATCCTTTTTATTCAGAAATGCACCTTCTATCTGATCGTATATATCTTCTGTTTCAAAACCATATCGCCAAAATGCCAGTCCTGCCAGTTTATAATCATGTGCCAAGGAAACCTTTTCTTGCAAAGAGCGTCTTTCTTCAAACCAAACTTTTCTCGTCTGTCCATTTTCTTCCCATATCCCTACATACTGGCGATCTTCAGGGTTCCAAAACAATCCGATATTATTCTGTCCCAACAAACTTTTGATTTGCTTCATCATAAGGACGGAAGAAGCCGCCTGCCCTTCTTTTCCCGTCCAAATGCGCGTATAAAAAGGTAACCCCAGCACCAGTTTATTATTAGGCACCTGTTTTAAAAGCATAGCAATATGATGTTTGAGCCATGAGTAGGACGATACTGGCCCGGAATATCGACTTCCCCCCGGCGTCTGGTCATATCCCATAATTACTTCATAATCTACATAGGCTGCCATTCCTTTACGATCATAACAGAGACTCCAGTTCGGACTATTACTGTTCACCGTAATATCAACGGAAATTTCCTTTCCATGCATATGAAGTTTTTCAGATACTGTTTTAATAAATTTCGTATATAAAAACTTATCCGCCTCATCCATATTTTCAAAATCCAAATTCCATCCATCGAAATCATAAACCAGTGCTGTCGCAGTAATTTGTCTTGCCAGATTTTGAACTGCTCCCGAATCATGAAGAAGTTTCTTTGTTTCCTGTAAGTCGAAGTCATTATGTAAAAGCGGTGTAATCTTCATTCCTGCACGTTTGGCTTCCTGCAGATATGAAAGCGATAGCGGTATTTTTTTCATATCCTTATAGCCACCCCATGTGGGCGCTAAAACCCTTTCTCCCACATGTTCCGTGAAATAATTTTTACTCGTATCAAATATCAAGTCCGGATCCCACATAAGAATGATCCTTTTATTTTTCTGTGATTTTTCTTCCGCTTTATATTCCTTTGCACATATTTCCATTTTCTTTCTATCAAAAATATATTCAAAACCTGCCTGTTTAGAAAAAAACGTAAAATTAATATAGGGCTCCCCTCTAATTTCCGTCAATGGCAATTCTACATCAACCGGATCTTCATGTATTCCCAGATTAACTTTTGCATAGATTTTCTTCCCGTTTTTTATAATCTTCCATTGATTTCCTTTTTCCAGGAAATACGGTCTCGTAAATATCTGTTCACCTTCTTCATAAGCAGTCTCACTCACTTCTTTATATTTCACATTCACCTTCGTAAAGGCGTAAATATTTTGTGTAAATATAAGAAACAACAATCCTACAAATAAAATCTTAAACATAAAAACCCCCACCTGTTTTCATTTTTTAGTATAATAAAATAATATTGTTATCATTATAATTGAGTGAGGCCAATTATGCATCAATATTTATTTTTTATCGGTAATTTCCCTATCCGCTTATACGGGATCTTCTTCTCTCTGGGTATCATATCAGGATGTATTACCGCTTATTTCTTACTAAAAAAAGACAGGCGGGGATGGGAATCCCACATGTTTGATTTAGGACTTGTCATCGCTTTTGCAGGAATCATTGGCGGCAGACTTTGGGACGTACTCTTTTTTGACTGGGAATACTATCATAATCATTTGTTGGAAATCCCTTATGTTTGGCAGGGTGGGATGGCTATCCAAGGCGGTATTATTTTCGCGTGTATTGCCGCATACTTTTACTTAAAGAAAAACCAGATCCCAGTTCTTCCCTTTGCTGATATTGTCACACCGGGAATTATTTTGGGACAGGCCGTCGGACGTATCGCCAATTTTATGAATGGAGACGCTTTTGGACATCCCACTGGACAAGATTTCGGGCTGCTCTATCCTGACACAACTCTTGCTTATCATACATATGGAGCCCAACCGCTTTGGCCGGCAGAAGTATGGGAATGCCAAGGTGATCTTTTAATTTTTGTTTTGCTTCTCTGGTATGGATGTAAAACACGGACAGAAGGGACTACTTTTTGCCTCTATATTATGCTTTATTCTCTCCTTCGCTTCTTTCTTGAAAATTACAGAGGCGATTATGGAACACTCATCCTCGGTTTAAAAAGTGCACAACTTACCAGTCTGGCTGCTTTTGCCGGAGCGTTCACCTTATTTCTATATTTCCATTTTAAACACAAGAGCAAAAGTGGTATATCTGAATAAAACTTTAAAAGTGCCAGTTCACATCAATCGGCACTTTTCTTACGCATCAAAATAAGAGTTCAATATATTGATTTCAAAATTTTCTTCAATCTTTGTAAATGCTTTTATATGCAGAGGATTCTCATAAAAACCGAACAGATGAGATTTACAGGAACAGTCCGTACAGCCGAATCCTTTAATTTCCCAATCTGCAATATCAGATATGGCCGCTGCCAAAAGATGTTCAAAATCGCGCTTTGTTCTAATCGGAATAACACCGATAAATTCAGACTCCTGCCGTAAGTAATCAATATGCCAATGCATTTTCTTTCTCAGATGACGATGCCGTCTGATCCGCTGTTCTAAATTTCTCTTTGCGGACCCGATATATACATAATACCCCTGAGGGAAATTCATAATCCCTTTGGTTCCTATTTCCACTAATTTGTCTTTATCCAAATAAAGTATTAGTAAGTAGTCACCACAATTCCCCATCTCCTCATCCAAGGCCTTTATGGAAGTGGGAAGAAGCTTTACATGATCGGGGTAATCAAATTCAGGCGTCCAATGAAGCGCTGCCACCTTCCAATCAATACGCTCCATATTAACTCGGAATGCTTTTGCAAACTCAATATCCGTATGAAAATCAGGCAAAAACCACTCTGCCCGATTCCATTGCACAAGGATCAATATGCCTGCGCGTCCGATCTGTCCTATTTGCCCAAGATGATCAACATGTTTCTTTCCTCTTGCAGTGACTGCATCAGGAAACATTGCCCCCTTTTCGCCAAAAAGAGTACACGATTTCACTTCTACAGGAAATACTTCTCCTGTCACTTCATTTCCCAGCAGTAAATCAAATCGGCTGTCACCCATTGTGACTTCTCGCTGTACTACGGAATATTCTTCCCAACCAGCAATCAGATGACGGCTCACTAAGTAATGCGCCACATCATTACACTTAGATGTATCCAGAAGAATAACTTCTCCATCACGTTCCACGCCGATAACACGATATGCCGTGCGATTCAAGGGATTCCTGCTTTTTACAAGATACATTTTGACCCCCGGAAATAAAAGCTCTCTCATTCTTCCGGGATTAGGCATATGGCAGATTTCCATTCTCCCATCTATCTCCGCATGAATTACAAATCTGTTCGTCCGCATAACAAATGCACCGGTGACAATATTTCCATAAAGTTTCTTCATTAGTACTTCTCCGCAAAAAAGCCCCCTTATCGGAGGCTCAATTATTTTACCACTATACATTAAAGCGGAAATACGCGATATCTCCGTCCTTAATAATATATTCTTTCCCTTCTACCCGCAGCAGTCCTTTTTCACGGGCAGCTGCAAAAGAACCGCATTTTATCAATTCATCATAGGTAATGATTTCCGCACGAATAAATCCACGTTCGATATCGGAATGAATTTTCCCCGCAGCCGTAGGCGCTTTCGTTCCAGAATGGACCGTCCACGCACGGCATTCATCTTCACCCACAGTAAAGAAATTAATCAGGCCTAACATTGCATACGCCGTACGAATCAAACGATTCAATCCCGGTTCCGTTTCTCCCAAATCCGTCAGAAACGCTTTGGCTTCCCCTTCTTCCAATTCCGATACTTCCTGCTCAATCTCTGCTGAAACAGGTACCCATTTGGCATTTTCTTTTTCTGCCTGCGCTGCTGCCGTCTGGACATAAGGATTCCCCATGGGGTTCGCAATATCATCTTCCGCTGTATTCAATACATACAAAACCGGCTTCAATGTAATCAAATTTAATTCCTTAAGAGCCGCCAGTTCATCCTCAGCTAAATCCAAAGTTCTTGCCGGTATTCCCTCCTGCAAAACCTGAAAAACCCTTTCATAAATTGGTAAAACCGCTTTTGCTTCTTTTATCCCCGCCTGAGCCAACTTGGCAGTCTTTACTCTTTTCTTATCGACGCTCTCCAGATCCGCCAGACATAATTCTGTATTAATGATGCCCATATCACGAACAGGATTAATTCCGCCTTCTACATGAGTGATATTTTCATCATCAAAACATCTGACAACATGAGCGATAGCATCGGTTTCACGAATGTGGCTCAAAAACTGGTTCCCCAGCCCCTCCCCCTTCGATGCTCCTGCCACCAGCCCTGCAATATCCACAAAACGGGTAAATGCAGGCGTCGTTTTTTTCGGATTAAATATACCTGCCAAATCATAAATTCTATGATCCGGCACTTCCACAACACCCACATTAGGTTCAATAGTACAAAAAGGAAAATTGGCCGCCTCCGCACCTGCTTTTGTAATCGCATTAAAAAGCGTACTCTTTCCTACATTAGGAAGCCCGACAATACCGATCTGTAAATTTGTGCTCATATCTTCATCCTTTATTTGTATATTTTTTAACAGCAGTTTTCAAACGTTTCACAGCCATTGCCGTCTTTTCCGATGTATTGAATGCGGTCAGACGGACATACCCTTCCCCGCATGGACCGAATCCTGATCCCGGCGTACATATAACCTGCGCTTCCCGAAGAAGGAAGTGAAAAAAATCCCAGCTGCTCATTCCATCAGGTACAGACACCCATATATAAGGGCTGTTTATTCCACCGGAAGCCCGTAACCCGACTTCTTTTACCCCTGCCAAAATAGCCAGGGCATTTTTTCTGTATATCCCCAAAGTCTTCTGTATCTGCTTTTGTCCGGCTTCTGTATATACAGCTTCCGCCCCGCGCTGCACAACATAAGAGCATCCATTAAATTTCGTACATTGTCGGCGATACCAAAGTTCATTTGCACTGATTAATCCCCCTGACTTTGTTTCCAGCTTCAATTCTTTCGGGACAACGACATATCCGCAGCGCACCCCTGTAAATCCGGCTGTCTTAGAGAATGAATGGAACTCAATTGCCACCTCTTTGGCCCCTTCAATTTCATAAATGCTATGCGGAATGTCTTCCGTAATGAATGCCTCATAGGCAGCATCAAAGAAGATAACTGATCTAGTCTGCTTTGCGTACTTCACCCAAACAGTTAATTCCTTTTTATTTAATGCAGTTCCTGTCGGATTGTTGGGTGAACATAAATAAATAATCATGGGATCATGGGATGGCAGGTTTGCTTTAAAATCACATTCTTCATAACACGGCAGGTACTCAAATTTTTCATATGATCCATTCACAAATTTCCCACTTCGTCCCGCCATAACATTACTGTCCACATACACTGGATATACAGGATCCATAATTGCCACAATATCCGACGTGGCAAATATTTCCTGCATATTACTTATATCACATTTTGCGCCATCACTAATAAAAATTTCATCCGGTGAAACATCACATCCCTTGTCTTTGAAATCGTGCAGGGCAACAGCTTCACGCAAAAATAAATATCCTTGTTCCGGACCGTAACCACGGAAAGTTTCCACTTCTCCCATTTCCGCAACAGCTTTCATCATGGCCTCAACAACAGCCGGAACTAACGGTTGCGTTACATCACCAATGCCAAGAGAGATAATATCAGCATCCGGGTAATTCGCTTTGTATGTTTCCTGTTCCTTTCTTATTTTTGCAAACAAATACGCTCCCTGCAAATCATTAAAATTTTCATTGCAATGTGCCAAAATAATCACCCCTCATTCCCCATCATTGAACATAAAATATAAGTTATTATAACATAATACTCCTATCCTTTGTCGCAAATAAAAACCGCTCTTGCTTCCAGGAAACGGTCTTCCATCATAACTCAACCACTACAGTTCCAAGTACGTGGTCAATTGGAATCGGCCCGATAAATCGGCTGTCAGAGCTATGATTTCTATTATCGCCCATAACGAAAATTGTTCCTTCGGGCACCGTAAACGAACCGGGCATTGAGAACTCCATCACGCCATTGATGTAGGGTTCATTCAATTTTGTGCCATTTCTGTATACCGCATTATCATGAAACTCCAGCTTATCCCCGCCCTTACCAATCACACGCTTTACCCAAACATTGTGTCCCTGACCGCTTCGGCTGAAAAGCGCCACGTAGTTTAAAGCAGGTTCAGATAAATCATCCGCCCACGACCGCATTCTCTGCGTACGGCTGTCAATAATAACAATCTCACCATAATCAGGTGTCTGACGGAAAACATGCCCTAACTTGGAAACAATTAAATACTGTCCATCCTCTAACGTAGGATACATGGATGAACCTGCCACTTTGGTAGGGACAAAAAGAAATATATGGATAATCATCGCTAAAAATAAAGCGACCACGATAGAATAAATCCAATCAAACAATTCGTGCATAAGTCTCCCCTTTCATCTGTAATACAATATATTTTACTGCAAACAATAAAAAAATTCCATATAAAAACCCCCGCCTCACTTGAACATCATAAGCATTTGTCGAGGGTTCTTCTAATATACTGTTATTAAAACATTCTTACACCGGGTTTATCCTCTCCAAAACGGTGAACTGTATCAATAAAACGGACAGTACCGGTCTTATAACGAAGAACTAAAGTACTTGTCCTTGCCCCGCCGCCAAAAAAACGGACACCGCGAAGCATAGCACAGTCTGTAATAGCTGTCTCCGCGAAAATACAGTCATCTCCTTTTACCAAATCATCCAATGTCAGCACTTTATTGGGATCATCAATCCCCATTGTGTGCAGCCGCTGGATCTCCTGTTCCGTCTGCGGAAGCAGTCTTGCCTGCATATCACCGCCAAGACATTTCAATCCTACTGCGGATAAAACACCTTCCGGCGCTCCGCCCGACCCCATAACCATATGGATGCCGCTGCCCTGGATACCGCAGTCGACAGAAGGCACTACATCTCCGTCAGTAATCAGGTATACGCGGGCCCCGGCTTCCCTCGCTTCACGAATAATCTTTTCATGGCGTTCCCTGTCCAAAATAACCATCGTCAGATCGGAAACTTCACGTCCCATCGCATCTGCCACATTTTTAAGATTTTCAGTAACCGAGGCACGGATATCAATCCTCCCCTTCGCACGAGGACCCACGCAAATTTTCTGCATATACATGTCCGGAGCATGAAGCAGACACCCTTTAGGAGCAATAGCAAGAACAGCAATAGCACCATTTTTCCCTTTTGCTACAAGGTTTGTTCCTTCTACAGGATCCACCGCAATATCCACTTCTTCCCCACCCTGTCCTACATGTTCGCCAATGTACAGCATGGGGGCTTCATCAATCTCACCCTCGCCAATGACCACGGTACCGGAAACAGGCGTTAAAGCAAACTGCTCATGCATGCCATCAACAGCAGCCTGGTCGGCGCCCTCCTTATCACCTAATCCTACGAGCCGCGCACTTTTCAATGCAGCTTGTTCTGTAATACGTGCAAACTCCAATGATAATTGTCTATCCATTACAGCCTCCATAATAGTACACTATCTTCTATCTTGAAATATTATATCACTTTTGAAAGCTCCATGAAGCAGCCATTTAAAAAGAAATCTGACTATTATCTTTGCATATAGCAAACGGTTTTAACCTTTTGCCGATTTGACAAAAGGACCTTGCTATTTCTATCATTAGTTATATAACATGGGAGGAGCATCATGGACTGGGATATTCAAAATGCAAACTCAATTCATTTCTTTGGGGACAGTCTTACTGCAGGATACGGCACCTTACCGCAGTATGGCTGGATTTACCAAATTTCCAGACGCTGCCCTGCCATCCAATACTACAATCACGGTTTATGCGGTGCAGGACTTGAAGACATTTTTGATTCCCTCTCTCTGTTTCTAAGCAGCCCCCATGAAAATACATTGTTTTTTATGATGGGTGGTACCAACGACATACTTTCCGGAATCAGAGTAACTCATTTGGAAAAAATGATGTTATCCGAGATTAATAAACTTAATAAGAAAATCCCTCTCTGCATCGGTATCCCTCCTTTAATGACACCACTCAGCATTACCACAGGATGGCAGACGCACTTTGCTTTTACGAAAAATAATAAAGATTTGAAAAACTATGGGAGCTTTTTAAAAGCAAATTGCATCGACTTAGATATTCTCTTTATTGATTTTTCAACTGCCTTCCCTCTTGATAATGCGTGGTATTCGGATGGTATCCATCCCAATGAAAAGGGATATTCCAAATTTGCGGATATCGCTGCCCCTTATATGTCCATATAATTGATCTGCCACTTTCATACTTCCCCCATGCAAAAGCCGCCTGGCGATTTGATTCGCACAAGGCGGCTTGTTTATATTTATTGCTCAATTTTATAAATGTTACAGGCATTTGTCGTTGTCTGAAAAACAACAGCCTCCACGCTCAAATCTTTCAGCCGTGCAATTTCTTCCGCCACATAAATTACATTACGCGGCGTATTCCGTTCTCCTCTATGTGGCGGTGGTGCCAGGTAAGGACTGTCCGTTTCAATTAACAATCTATTCAAAGGGATTCCTTTAGCCACCTGTTTCAGTTTGGTACTTTTAGGAAATACTACCGGTCCCGCAAAGGAAATATAAAACCCCAAACGAATAAATTCTTTGGCCATCTCTAAACTGCCGCTGTAACAGTGCAGTATCCCCCGCAAAGAATCCCGTTTATATTCCCGCAAAATCCGGAGTGTATCGCCATGCGCATCTCTGTCATGAATAATTATCGGCAAATCTAACTTCCCTGCCAATTCTATCTGTCGGTGAAACCATTTCTGCTGCATTTCTTTATCACTATAGAAATAATGATAATCCAGACCGATTTCACCGATAGCAACGATTTTATGATTTTCTCGCGCCATAGATTCGAGCTCCTGCAAGCTGTCTTCCGTCGCATGACAGGTTTCATGAGGATGAATACCGACTGCTCCATAGAGCCGGGGATACCTGTTTACAAGATCTGTCGTTTTCCTGCTCGTTTCCAAATTTTCAGAAGGACAAACCACATATTTTAAATGTGCAAATACGTCTGACAGAACTTGCTCCCTGTCATTATCAAAACGTTTGTCATACACATGCGCATGAGTATCAAAAAGTTCCATTACTTCACACGGCTGCCTGAGGGCATATCAACGAAAGGAAGTACAAGATCATTATCTTTGGACGCTGCCAAAACCATCCCCTGCGATTCTATCCCCATCAACTTCGCCGGTTTAAGGTTCGCTACAAAAATCACATGCTTGCCGACAAGTTCTTCCGGCTTATAGTATTTAGCAATACCACTGACAACTGTCCTAATTTCTTCGCCCAAAGACACTGTCAGCTTAATCAACTTTTCTGATTTTTCTATTTTTTCTGCTGTCAGTATTTCCGCAACACGCAATTCCGTCTTTAAAAAATCATCCATTGTAATGAGTGGAACACTTGTGTCATTTTCTGTTTTCTTCACGTTGAACTTTCTCTCCGACTTTACTTCCGCTTTCAAGTCTTCTTTCTCCACTTCAATACGCGGGAAAATAGGCATTCCTTTGGCAACTTTTGTACCATCAGCAATACCGCCCCATACAAGGTTTTTATAATTTGCTTTTTCAAAATCAACCAGTCCCAACTGCGCCCAAATCTTTTCAGCAGCAATTGGAATTACGGGCTCTACCATAAGAGAAACAAAACGCATACCCTCGCAAAGGTGATAAAGCACAGCATCAAGTGCAGCCCTTTTAGCTTCATCCTTTGCCAGTACCCAAGGCATTGTTACATCAATATATTTATTTAATGAACGGATAAAGATCCACACCGCTTTAAGAGCGTCATTAATTTTCCAATTATCCATTCCATTACGGAACCTCTGCAAAGTAGCTTCTGCATTTTTTTCAACTTCCGAAGATACCTCTCCTATGCAGGGATCAACAGACGCGTCACCATGCACAAGAACCCCATTTCTATATTTTTCCACCATGGATAAACTTCTGTGGAGCAAATTGCCAAGATCATTGGAAAGATCTGAGTTAATACGGTTGATAAGCCTTTCTCTACTGAAATTACCATCCTGTCCCAACTGAATATCATTTAAAAGATAGTAGCGAATAGCATCTGAGCCGAACTCTTGCAGCAATGGAATAGGATCCACTACATTTCCTTTAGACTTGGACATTTTTTCTCCGTCAACAATCAGCCATCCATGACCATAAATTTTTTTCGGCAACTCTATCCCGAGACTCATAAGCATAATTGGCCAGATAATAGAATGAAACCGGACAATCTCTTTCCCTACCAAATGAACATCAGCCGGCCAAAATCTTTTAAATTTTTCAGGATTATCAATAATACCAGCTGCCGTTATATAGTTAACAAGCGCGTCAAACCACACATAAACAACATGCTTGGGATCAAATGGTACAGGAATGCCCCACGTAAAACTGGTTCGTGACACACAAAGATCTTCCAAGCCGCCCTTAACGAACTGGATCATTTCATTTCTCCGAGATGCAGGTTGGATAAAATCCGGATTTTCTTCGATAAACTTCATCCATCTATCCGCGTATTTTGACATCTTAAAAAAATAGGCCTCTTCACTGATACGTTGCAATGGTCGTCCGCAGTCAGGGCAAAGATGCTCCGGTGTCAGCTTATTTTCCGGCCAGAAAGTTTCATCAGGAATACAGTACCATCCTTCGTATTTCCCAAGATAGATATCTCCATTATCATAAGCACGCTGAAAAAGCATCTGCACCACTTCACGGTGACGTTCTTCCGTTGTGCGGATGAAATCATCATTGGAAATATTTAGTTCTTTCCAAAGCTGCTTGAAAAGAGCAACAATATTATCCACATACTCAATCGGCGTAACTCCAGATTCTTCCGCTTTCTGTTCAATCTTCTGCCCATGTTCATCAGAACCGGTCAGAAACATCACCTCGTATCCATCAAGGCGTTTGAACCGTGCCATACTGTCCGCAATGGACGTACAGTATGTATGTCCGATATGAAGTTTGGCACTTGGATAATAAATCGGCGTTGTAATATAGTATTTTGGTTTTTCTGTCATTGTAACTCCCCCTGTAAAAGTCTTTATTTCCTTGTATTTTCCATTATATAACCGGGAGCAATTATTTCCCAAATCATTTATTCGCATCAGCTTCTTTTTGATTTAAAAGGTACTGATACACTTCTCGACGAGATAAATGATGTTTAAAAGATACTTGCCTTGCTGCTTCTTTTAACGGCATCTTCAGCGCAAAAGATACTGCCTCTTCACGCCAGCCAGTTTTCTGTTCCTTTTCTTCCGCAGAAATTTCATTCCATCCCTCCACAAGAATAACATATTCTCCACGTGGTATTTCCGTTTCTAAGTCATCCAACAATTCCTGAAGCATGCTTCTTTTAAAGGTTTCAAATCTTTTTGTCAGCTCTTTTGCAAGAACCGCTTTCCTGTTTCCCAATTCCCGTATCAACGTCTCTAACGTTTCTTTCAACCGATGGGGGGCTTCATAAAAAATTAAAGTAACCGGTATATGAGACATATCAAATAACAACTTCTTTTTCTTTGCGTTAATTTTAGGCAAAAAGCCAATGAACGCAAACTGCCGGGCATCAAGTCCGGACGCTATTAACGCTGTCAATGCCGCATTAGGTCCCGGTAAAGGCACAACAGGAATCTCCGCCTCTATGGCAAGCCGTACCAGATCTGACCCAGGATCAGAAATGACAGGCATTCCTGCATCACTGCACTGAGCCACGGAACGACCGCTTTTCAATGCTTCAATTAATTTATTGCCAGATTCTTTTTTATTATGTTCATGATAGGAAACCACATGCCCGGAAATTTGAAAATGATTCAGTAATATTCTTGTGTGTCGTGTATCTTCTGCCGCGATTAAATCAACCTGTCGTAAAATGCCTACTGCCCGCTCTGTCATATCAGATAAATTTCCGATAGGAGTAGGCACAAGGTACAACGTACCCGCTTCCACTTCATTCATTTGTTTTCTTTCCATATATCTCCATAATCTCCTGTGTGTAAGATCCATCAGTATTATGGATTAATAACGGCGGTTCCAAGATTAATTCCGTATGTCCACCATATCTGAACTCCAGTAAGACACGAACCGCTGAAGCGCCTATTCGGGCATATACGGGGCGTATCCGTTTGGCTTCCATTTTGTACCTGCGGCCAAGCGTAATCAAATCGACTAAACGATCCGCACGGTGAACCATAGTTAGACGACCGCCATATTTCAAAAGATACTGTGCTGTATGAAAAATATCTTCCAAGGTTACATTTAATTCATAACTGGCGCTGGCTACACCTTTGCAATGATTCATTCGACCGGTTCCTATTTCCCGATAAGGCGGATTTACCACAACAGAGTCAAAACTTCCCGTCGGATAAATCTTCTTTACATTCCTGTAGTCACATTCCACGACTTTTATACAATCTGATTTGTTATTCCCATTCACATTTCTACGAGCTAAATCCGCCATTACCGGATTAATTTCAAACGCAGTAATATCTTCACCGCCAAGTGTGGAAAGCAAGAGCGCAATAACTCCCGTGCCGGTTCCCAAATCAGCAATCCTGTCTTTTTTGCGAATCAAAACATAGTGAGCCACCAATATAGAATCCAAAGAGAAGCAAAATTGATCCGGCCTCTGGATAATTTTCATATCGCCCCTAACCAAATCATCCAGCCGTTCTCCCTCATTTAAAACCCAATTATTCATTTTCCACCGGTTCCACCACATCCCATTGCATCGTTTTCGTCCGTCCGCCTTCCAACTGTACTTTCACACTGTGTTTTTGCAGATTTACATAGACAACTTGTCCTTCACCTTCGTCAGTGATAACTTTCATTCCGACACGAAACATTTTATAGGACTCCTGCGCGCCGCAGCAGCATTTCTTTCGTGAATGATCTCCTGTATACTGGTCATTTTCATATCGAAGGCAGCACATAAGACGCCCGCAAACGCCGGATATTTTAGCAGGATTCAAAGATAATCCCTGGTTTTTTGCCATTTTAATAGAAACCGGGGCAAATTCCCCCAAATAAGTCGCACAACAAAGCGGTCTTCCGCAGGAACCAATACCGCTGACCTGTTTCGCCTCATCCCTGACCCCCACCTGCCTTAATTCAATGCGCGTATGAAAAACAGAAGCTAACTCTTTTACCAATTCACGAAAATCAACGCGGCCTTCTGCTGTGAAAAAGAATACAATCTTGCTTCTGTCAAAAGTATATTCTGTACGTAAGAGTTTCATCGGTACCTTGAACTTTTCAATTTTCTCAATGCAAACAGCAAAAGCCGAATTCTCTCTTTCTCGATTTCGCTCCAGTTGTACCATATCTTTTACAGTTGCTTTACGAACAACCGGTTTTAGCGGTCCATTATCCTCGGATACTCTTTCTTCCGCCGGTATCGTTACGATGTGCCCATATTCCATACCGCGGGATGTTTCTACAATAACCCCGTCATTGATTTGTAAATGCAAGTTATTAGGAGCAAAATAATAAATTTTGCCAGCTTTTTTAAAGCGAACTCCTACTACTTGTTCCATATATAATCGCCTTTCTGTATGTGCTGTAATTGAATTAAAATCATATCCCATATATTTTTAGTGGAGATATAACGCCGACACGCCGATTCTGCTTTTTGCAAGACAGCTAATGCCTCTATCGCACGGCCGTCAGTCCAATATTTCAACAGCCGCTTCTCCCGATCAGACCATTGCATACATTTCTCCAGCTGATCATCGGTAGTTTCAGCGCCAATCATGAGATCCCGTCCGATGATAATAACCCATCGAAGCAAAACCAAAAAATCCTCCCGTTCCTTAAATGTCCATGCAGATAAAGAAGAAAATGCTGTTGAAGATGTTGTGACCGTTTCCCAAAACCTCATGGCCACGTCCAACTGCATCATCCCTTTTTCACCACAAAGATCTTTAGCAACGCCAGGATTACCTTCAGAAACCTTGAACGCTGTTTCCTTCCCTACTGTCCCGTCAAAATTAAATTCTTCAGCCACTGTCTCCACTAAGTAATAAAACTCATTTTCCATTAACGGAAAGAAAGGAAATCTTTCCCCTCGTGAAACAATCGTCGGTAAAAGTGCATTTATATCAGAAGTAACAAGAATAAAATATAGATTTTCTACCGGTTCTTCCAAGGTTTTCAGGAAGGAATTCGCCGCGTATTGGTTCATTTTCTGCGCATCATCGATAATACATACACGCAATTTTTCATCAAAGGAAGCCATTTCCTCCATAAAGGCGCGGAACTGGTCAATTTTAAGTTCCATTCCCATCGGCCGGATATACCAAACACGGTCTCCTTTCAGATTTTCCAGAAGCTTTTCATTTTTACTGCTTTTTATCTTTTTAATTTCCACCCATATTTTTTCAGATGCCCCTGTGAGAAAATCTGCAAAATCAAAAGCAGCTGTTGTTTTTCCCAGCCCATCATCACCGTAAAAAATCATAGTATGCGGTAACCTATGATTTTCCATCAAAAGCTTCAGCTCCCTTTTTAATTTTTCCTGTCCATATACGTGAGTAAGAAATTGGCTCATTCTGATATCCCACACCTATAAAAACTTATTTTATTATTTTATCATCTAAACCCGAACATAGCAAAAGTACAGGAACTTATATGTTCTCCGCATATAAAACATATACTTTATTCTCCTGATATTTTATAAAATCAATCTTCCTTATATATCATGCATCAATAAGAATAGTGTTGAATAATTAGTATAGCGTTTTTCTCAGTATAAAATTTTAATTTCCTCTATTCTATACGGTATTCCTGTCGGAAGTAATTTGTCCTTCAGTGATGTGGGTAACATCACGATCTTCTCTCTTATGGAAATTCCACGTAAGTTTTGACGAAGAACCGTTTTTATAGGTACATTAAAATATCTGTTCATCGCGGAAGAAAACTTCATCTGCACCAAATATGACTTTTCCATAATTTCCTCTACATATGATGTCCATGTGTAATATATCATCAAAATAAATTTATATTTTAGCCTATCAAAAGAGGTGGCAAAGATATCCCTCTGTCACCTCTTTCAGACTTGTAACGTGTCTACTATGCTATTTACATCAGAAATATTATTTTTTTCACACCACATACGTAATTCATCAGTGATCTTTGGAATTGCATAGGGACTTGCTAATGATGCTGTTCCCACCTGCACAGTATCCGCACCGGCCATCATAAACTCCACTGCGTCAGTACCAGTCATGATCCCCCCCATTCCACAAACGGGGATGTGAACAGCATGTGCCACCTGCCATACCATACGAAGCGCCACAGGTTTTATCGCAGGGCCTGATAATCCGCCAGTCACATTACCAAGTATCGGCCTCCGCGTTTTGACATCAATTGCAAGACCAAGAAGCGTATTTATGAGCGACACTGCATCCGCCCCAGCATCTTCTACCGCTCTGGCTATAGAAACTATATCCGTCACATTGGGAGACAGTTTCATGATGACAGGCAAATCAGTATTTCTTTTTACGGCTCTCGTCACTTCTGCCGCCATATGGGGATCAGAACCAAAAGCAATCCCTCCACACTTTACATTCGGACAGGAAATATTGACTTCAAAAGCATCTACGCCTTCCACAGACAATGCTTTTGCAACCATGCCATACTCTTCCGGGTTCTTTCCTACAATATTACAAATCACCGGTACGTCGTACTTTTTTAACTCAGGCAGATACCTTTTCTTAAAAACATTAGTACCGGGATTTTCGAGGCCAATGCAGTTCAGTATTCCTGATGACGTTTCTGCGATACGAACGCCTTCATTACCGTCCCAAGGCGTAATAGCAATCCCTTTACAGGAAATTGCTCCGATTTGCGATAAGTCCATGTAATCCTTATATTCCACGCCAAATCCAAAAGTCCCTGACGCCGCAATAATAGGTGTTTTCATCCTTATACCAAGGAAATTCACATTCAGATCAGTACTCATAAGCAAACCTCCTGTGCATTGAATACCGGTCCGTCAAGACAGACTTTGTAATGCCCGCCGTCAACTTTATCGCAAACACACGCCAAGCATGTTCCCGTGCCGCAGCCCATCCGGCATTCCATGGAAACCTCGCAGTATATTCCTGCATCCGCTGCCATTTGCGCCGCTGTTTTCATCATGATACCGGGACCGCAGATACAGGCCTCATCTACCTGTTCTTCCGCAAAAAGTTCAGGCAGAACAGATACGGAGAATCCTTTAATCCCATAAGAACCGTCATCTGTTGTTACAATTAATTGTTTCAAAGTTTTAGGGAAAAGGTCTTTCCAGAATACTTCTTCTTTATTTCTTCCACCGATGACAACTGTCATTTGTCCCCGTTTTGCATAACGTGCCATGAAAAGGATCGGTGCGATTCCTACACCACCGCCAACCCCTACAATATGTCCTTTATCCATGGAAAAAGAGGTTCCCAATGGCCCAAGGCTGTCAACAACATCCCCTATTTTCATATGAGCCATGGCTTCCGTCCCGTTACCAACAATTCGATAAATAATTTCCACAAGGCCTTTTCCCGGTTCAATGCCTGCGATAGAAATAGGCCGCCGCAACAATTTGCTGGGATCGTTAATTTTTATATGAATAAATTGTCCTGGCAGTGCCGATTTAGCAGTCTGTGGAAGTTCAATCTGCATTCTCCAGATATCATGCCCCACTTTTTCATGAAGACGAATAACACCCTTTTCTACATAACCGGCCATAATTAATTCTCCCCGATATAATCCTGGATGGCTTCTACATTCCGGTTTTCACCGGCCGCCTCTGCCATAACACGGAGTACTTCTCTTGCCGTATCCAAAGAGGTAAGACAGGGAATCGCCAATTCGACCGCAATGCGCCGCAGGTCGTAGCCTTCCTGTTCAATCTGACTTCCGTAAGAAATAGTGTTCAGTACCATGTCTACCTTTCCTGACTTCAAATACTTCTCACAGTTTTCTCCCTTCTCATGAATCTTCCTGATTATTTCTACCGGAATACCGCGATTCTTGAAATACTCGCCTGTACCGGACGTGCTGATTAGGTGATAACCAAGTTCTACAAATCGCTTTGCCAGTTCCGCCGTTTCCGGTTTATCCCTGTCACTAACAGTAATAAGAATATTTCCTTTGGCAGGAATCATAAGATTTGCGGCAACAACGGCTTTATAGAGTGCTTCCTGGTATGTATGCCCGATTCCCATAACCTCACCGGTTGATTTCATTTCCGGTCCCAGCTTGATTTCCACAAGTCCCAACTTAGAGAATGAAAATACCGGTGCTTTAACGGCTACATAATTTTTATCAGGAACAAGACCCAGCGGCAGTCCCTGCAATTCCAAAGATTCGCCAAGCGCAATTCGCGTTGCATGCTCCACCATGTTGATTCCTGTAATCTTGCTCATGAAGGGAACCGTACGGCTGGCACGCGGATTCACTTCAATAACATAAACTTTATTACCGACAACAATGAACTGAATGTTGATAAGGCCCTTAACATTCATCGCTCGCGCAATTTTCCGTGTGTAATCGGTCAAAGTCTCTATCGTTTCCTGTGTTAGATGCTGAGGCGGATAAACAGCAATAGAATCGCCGGAATGAACACCGGAACGTTCAATTTGTTCCATAATTCCCGGGATGCATACATCAATACCATCAGAAATCGCATCCACTTCTACTTCTCGGCCAACCATGTACTGGTCAATAAGGACCGGATGTTCATGAGAAGCTACAACGGCCTCCTTCAGATACTGGCGCAGTTCAGCCTGATCATAAACGATCTGCATCGCACGGCCGCCAAGCACATAACTGGGCCGTACAATAAGCGGATAATCCAGATCCTGCGTTTTTTCCATAGCTTCTTCCACACTTTCTACAAGACAGCCTTTCGGTCTTGCTATACCGAGCTGTCCCATAAGTGTATCAAAGCGTTCACGGTCTTCCGCCATATCTATACTTTCATTAGAGGAGCCAATAATACGGATTCCCCTTTTTGCCATAGGCGTTGCTAAATTGATTGCTGTCTGTCCCCCAAACTGGCAAATAACGCCTTCCGGCTTTTCTTTTTCAATAATTTCCAGTACATCTTCTTCCGAGAGCGGTTCAAAATACAGAGAGTCTGATGTATCAAAATCCGTAGATACAGTTTCAGGATTATTATTGATAACAATAGATTTCTTCCCCGCCCCTCGCAATGCCCAGGAAGCATGAACAGAGCAATAGTCAAATTCGATTCCCTGTCCGATACGGATCGGTCCGGATCCAAAAACAATGACCGCATTTTCTCCCTGCGGTTTCACCTCATCTTCACTGCTATAAGTAGAATAATAATAAGGAGTGTAAGATTCAAACTCAGCGGCACAAGTATCTACCATTTTATAGTCAGGATGCAAATTAAATTTCTTCCGGAAGTTTTCTACATCTTTTATGGAGATTTCTGCAAAGTGGGCAATAGCCGGGTCAGGCATCTGTATGCGTTTGGCCGCTTTTAATGTTTCTTCCGTCAGCCCTTCCTTAAGCAGTCGGCGTTCCATCCTGATAATATTTTGGATTTTGTAAATAAAGAACAAATCGATCTTGGTGATCCTATTGATCTCTTCCGGTTCAATACCACGACGAAGTGCTTCTGCCAGGACGAAGAGACGTTCATTATCAATTCGACTCAAAAGACAACGGATATCATATAAGGATTGCCCATCTAATTTTTTCAAGTGAAGGTAACCTTCTCCTACCTCCAATGACCGGAGTGCCTTCAACAGAGCCCCTTCCAAAGTACGGTCAAGTGCCATGACTTCCCCAGTGGCTTTCATCTGCGTCCCAATTGAACGATCCGCCAGGGTAAACTTTTCAAAAGGCCATCGGGGGAATTTAACGACTATGTAATCAATAGACGGCTCAAAACATGCTTTCGTACGCTTTGTAATGCTATTCGTGATTTCATCAAGATGCATCCCCAAAGCAATCTTCGCCGCCACTTTCGCAATCGGATAGCCCGTCGCCTTGGATGCCAGCGCGGAAGAACGGCTGACACGGGGATTCACTTCGATTACATAGTAATTATTTGTTTTCGTATCCAGCGCATACTGCACATTACAGCCGCCTTCAATTTGGAGATAACGAATAATATCTAAAGAAGCGGTACGCAACATTTGGTACTGACCATCTGTTAGTGTCTGTGTCGGCGCCACAACGATGGAGTCTCCTGTATGGACGCCGACAGGATCGATATTTTCCATAGCACAGACAATAATGCAATTATCTGCACTGTCACGCATCACTTCGAACTCCACTTCTTTCCAACCAGCCACACTGCGTTCTACCAGAATCTGATTAATAGGGGATAATTTAATACCACGATTGGAAATCTCCTCCATTTCATAGCGGTCATGGGCGATACCGCCGCCTGTGCCCCCGAGCGTATATGCAGGACGAATAATAACAGGATAGCCGATTTTATCAGCAAAAGTTACTGCCGGTTCCAGTTCATCAAAAATACCGCTTTCAGGAACAGGCTGATGGATTTCATTCATCGCGCGCTTGAACAGCTCACGATCTTCCGCATGCTTGATAGCATGGAGTGAAGAGCCAAGCAATTCCACACCATATTTTTCTAAGACGCCTGCCTCTGAAAGATCCACCGCCATATTTAAGCCGACCTGCCCGCCCAAGGTGGCAAGTAGAGCATCAGGACGTTCCTTCTTTATAACTTCCGTCACAAAAGGCAATGTAATTGGTTCGATATAGACACGATCCGCAATATCCACATCTGTCATAATGGTTGATGGGTTGCTATTGACAAGAATAACTTCCATCCCTTCTTCTTTTAAAGAACGGCAGGCCTGTGTCCCCGCATAGTCAAATTCAGCTGCCTGACCGATGACAATAGGACCGGAACCAATGACTAAGACTTTCTTTACATTCTTTTTTGTCATCTTTTTGCATCCTCCATTGCCTTTACAAATTCTTTAAACAGGTAAAAATTATCCGTCGGTCCCGGTGATGCTTCCGGATGGTACTGTACTGCCTGAATCGGCAGAGTTTTATGGCAGAACCCTTCAATCGTTCCATCATTGACACTTCTGTGGGTCACTTCTATACATTCCGGCAGTTCCTCATCAGAAACAGCATACCCATGGTTTTGACTGGTAATATAGACACGCCCTGTACGCAGATCTTTCACCGGATGATTTGATCCGCGGTGCCCGAAAGGCAGCTTAAAAGTATGCGCTCCCAATGCCAGAGAAAGCATCTGTATACCAAGGCAGATGCCGAAAATCGGTTTTTTCCCGATCAATTCCTTAACCGTACTGATGGCATAAGGTACATCGAGAGGATCCCCCGGACCAGGACTCAGAAATATACCATCAGGGTTATCCGCAAGCATTTCTGCTGCAGTGGTATGGCAGGGATATACGGTTACAGTACAGTCGTTTTTAGCAAGGCTGACTAAGATGTTTTTCTTAAGACCGCAATCAAGCAAAGATACCTTATGTGTCCCATGACCATAGATATAAGGCTTATCAGCCGTTACTCTTTCAACCTGATCCCGATGAAGCTCTTTCGCCAATTTCTCCTGAATTATTTTTTCATCAGTATCGGCTCTGACAATAATCGCTTTCATGACACCGTATTTTCGTACGGCACGGGTAACTGCACGAGTATCCACATTGTAGAGACACGGCACATTATATCTTTCAATAAAATCAGCAATCGTTTCTTTACATTCCCAATTGCTCGGATGAATCGTAATTTGATCCAAGACATACCCAGTAGCTGCAGGTTTGCTGTTCTGCATAAATTCATTATTAGCGCCGTAATTGCCAATCAAGGGATACGTCAACGCAAGAATCTGCCCTTCGTAAGAAGGATCGGTAAAACATTCCTGATATCCTGTCATTCCCGTATTAAAAACAAGTTCGCCAATTCCCTCTGCTGACCCCAACAAATCCCCTTTAAATCGAACGCCATTCTCTAAAACCAGCAGGCCCCTCATTTAACCACCTTTCCTCCTTTCATAACAATCTCCCCATCCACTATCGTAAGAACAGCCTTTCCCTTCAGGCTGGTCCCTTCATATGGCGTAAAGAGAGACTTTGTATATAACTCATTTCCACGGACTACCCACTCTTTGTCAGGATCAATAACAGTTATATCCGCTGTTCCTTCTTCTTCCAGCACACCACCGGAAATATGGAGAAGTTTCGCAGGATTAACCGCCATCAGTTCGACAATGCGATCGATAGACATCTTACCGGTATGATAAAGGACGGTCAATGTTGATGCCAAAGATGTTTCCAGCCCTGCAATTCCATTCGGCGCACAGTTAAAAGGCACATCCTTTTCCTCGTCAGCATGAGGCGCATGATCCGTCATAATAGCGTCAATCGTTCCATCAAGCAGTCCATTAATCAATGCCTGCCGATCCTTTTCCGTCCGTATAGGAGGCGCCATCTTAAAAGCGGATTCATAATTTTTCAAATAATCGTCAGTGAAATATAAATGCTGCGCTGTCACTTCTGTAGAACAATCAACCCCTTTCTTCTTTGCATCTCGAATCAATTCCACCGCTTTTGCGGAACTTACGTGAGCAATATGGATATGGCATCCCGTTAACTGTGAAAGGAGCAAATCCCGCGACACCGCGATATCCTCCCCTACAGCCGGCCTCCCAGCCACTCCCATCTGATAAGAAATGATCCCCTCATTCATAAATCCATCACTGCACATCGTCATATCTTCTGCATGGTCGATAATCATTTTTCCAAGCTGCCCTGCATATTCCATCGCACGCCGCATGAAATTGGCATTTTCCACATAATGTCCATCATCAGAGAACGCCACCGCGCCAGCAGCAGATAAATCCCCCATTTCAGACAACTGCTCCCCTTCCAGTCCCTTCGATATGGAACCGATAATGCTGACTTTTACTACACCATCCTCTTCAACCCGCTTCTGTACTGCCCGAAGGACAGCCATATTATCAATAACCGGTTTTGTATTTGCCATGGTCACCACATGAGTAATCCCACCTGCGGCGGCTGCTTGTGTTCCTGTATGGATATCTTCTTTTGCTTCCTGCCCAGGTTCACGAAGATGGACATGCATATCAATCAGGCCGGGCGTTACAAAAAAACCTTCCGCATCATATACTTCTGCGCCGGACACATCAGCTATACCTCCCAAAGACACGATTTTTCCATCTTCAATCACCACATCACCCTTCTCATGTTGATGATGGACAGGATTTATAATGGTTCCATTTTTAATAATCAGTTTCAATGTCTTTTCCCTCCGTCAGCGTTAAATATAACAATGCCATACGTACTGCAACGCCATTCCGCACTTCTTCCTGAATCCAAGACTGCTCATCATAAGCTATATCATGAGAAATTTCTATTCCCCGGTTCATCGGCCCCGGATGAATGATTGCCACATCAGGTTTGCAAAGTGCTAAGCGTTCCCGATTAATTCCCCACAAACGGGCATATTCACGGGTAGTCGGGAAAAAACCGCCTGCTGCTCTTTCAAGCTGAATGCGCAGGATATTAATAGCATCAGCGTCTTTTAAAGCATCTTCCAATTTATCATCCACAATCGCTCCCATGGCCTCTAACTTTTTAGGCACCAATGTACGCGGTCCTGTTAAATGAACTTCCGCCCCTAATTTCGTAAATCCGTAAATATCGCTCCTCGCCACGCGGGAGTGAAGAATATCTCCAATAATTGCATACTTCATTTCCTTGATCTTCTTTCCCGCTTCACGAAGTGTAAAAAGTTCAAGTAACGTCTGACTGGGATGCTCATGCGCCCCATCACCTGCATTAAAAATCAAAGGTGTCTTTACCTTCGGGCTTTTTACTTTGGATGCAAAAAGAGCGGCCCCCTCTGACGAATTACGAATAATCACCGCATCTGTTCCCATTGCCGAAACAGTAAGCAATGTATCACGCAGGCTTTCACCTTTCGTCATTGAGCTGCCGCTCTTTGTAATATTAACAACATCCGCCCCCAAATACTTGCCGGCAAGTTCAAAAGAACTGCGCGTCCTGGTGGAAGCCTCGGAAAATACGGTAACAATAGATTTCCCTTTAAGATAATCCTTTTTCTTATTCCCGGACAACACAATTCTTTTCATTTGTGCCGCCACATCAAGCACCCGTTCAATCTCTTCAGCTTTAAAATCTTCCAGCCCTAAAATTGATCGGCCTTGTAGCGAAACTGTACCCATTCCGGCCTCCTTAAATTAAAACAGCTAAATAGTTATCTTTATGATTCTAAAATATCAAACTCTTTTTTTCAACATAAACTCGATTAAATTTTGGTGAATCCGTTTCCCTTAAAGTATTTCTCCCTTTGAATAAGAAACTGCTGCTTCAATCACAGTCTTAAATGCAGGCGGGATTTCCTTCCCTGTTAAAAATTCACCAATAGCTCTTCCAACAATGACCCCTTTATTTCCATAAAGCCAGGCAAAGTAGTAGAACTGCAGTGAACGATTATCCCGTTTCGAAATATTAGACAGCTTTCTCGGCGGATAAGAACCACGAGCCATGCCAAGTTTTTGTCCCGCTTTTTTCACAAGAGAAGAATTTACCACATCGGAACTGTCTTCCACAGAATGTATCACCCGATTCAAAACGCCAATACTCCCACTGGATATACAAGCCTGTACCACATCCATTTCATAACAAATATAGTCAGTATAAAAAACATAAGGTTTCGGATTTTCAACCATTACATCCTTATCATAAAGACAAACTGTAGGAATATGAAAACGTCGGATCAACTGGGAAATTTTTGTAATAGAGCTTTCACCACGGGCATTGATCAGGCAGATTCCATAATAATCAAAATTAATGCCTAAAGTCTTCGCAAAATAAGGAAACGAACCATACTCTGTTTCACCTTCTACTAAAATAGTACACCGCGAGTACAGTGCCTCTTTAACCTCGGGAAAATGCATTATCAAATGCTTCTCTATTTCACGGTTGAAATGGAAAGTAGTTCCGCAAGACACCTGTACTTTCTTTTCTTCATTCCAATATAAACGGATGATTTGCCGATAGTCATTTACCAGAGAATCTGTGGAATGAGTTACTACAAAAAGCTGCCCGTCAAGTCCGTCAACCCCTAATGTTCTTTGTATCAGTTTTTTAAAAAAAGGTTCTTCATTATTTAAAATGGACTGCAAAAAGGCCAATACCGCTCTCTGCAGATATGGATGAAGATGCAATTCGGGTTCATCGATGCTTAACACCAAGGGAAAAAATCGTTTTCCCCATTTATTGTATACAATGATATTTTCAAAAGGAATTGCTTTACTGTTTCTTTTTTCCACAAGCTGAACCAACAGATGTGAGGCAATCGCAAACATTAAACGAATTGTAAAACCGGACGGTGCTGCATCTTTATCTGATGTGAAAATAACTTTCAATATTTTAACCACTGCCAAGTTAGGATCGGACGGTAAGCTGACCGGAAGCCCTTTTTTTGCCAAAAGTTCTTCCGCCTCTCGAATCGTCTCTTCTCCTGCAGAAAGATAATCCTTATATAAGGAAGATATCTGTAGAAGCTCTTCATCCGTAACCATGTTGCGCGGCACATCATCTAAGGCATAATCAATATAAAACAGACAGCGCATATATTCGAGCGGTAATCGTTCGCCCGTATCAGAATTGATCAGAGTCGGTACCACTTCACTCACTAACTGGCGAAGTTCGATATGTGCAAATTCCCCTGTTCCCATATCTGCAGAGGAAAGAGTAAAAAAGACACGTATCGGATTATTCTCATCAAGAAAATCCGCTTCCCGGAATCCATATCCATGAGTAACTGTTTTTAAAAAACTTAAAAAATTGGACTTCCCGATATTGTTATCTCCAACGATATAATTGGCACGACTGTCAAAATGAAATGTCACATCTTGGAATGTACGATAATTCTCAATCCTCACATCAGAAATATACATATCCTCACCTGCCTTAAATTCCTTTTTTATTATACCATTTTCCTAATTCACCGTTACACCTGCCTTTGCATGGCTAGACGGTGTCAAGTTGTTGTGGGTAAAAATCTCTTTCACAGAATCCCTCTCAATTCCAATGATCAAATCCGTTACCCAAATGATTCCACAAAGAAGAGTAATTGTATAAAAACCCCCATTAAAATTTTATATCAACATTGCATAAAATCAGCAATAATTGATTGACAATGCTTTTGCACGCGCGTATGTTCTAAGCAGGAGGTTTTATGAGTAAAGAAAAGAAGACCAATGTTATGCGTATACTTGATAAGGCAAAAATACCATACATCGCAAGATCTTATGAATACAAAGAAAGTAATCTGTCAGGCACCCACGCTGCTGCCGCCCTCGGATATGACCCCGCCATAGTTTTTAAGACCATCGTGACAAAAGGCGATAGAACCGGCCCTATTATTTTTTGCTTGCCATCCTCAAAGGAACTAGATTTAAAGGCAGCCGCCCGAATTAGTAAAAATAAAACTCTTGAAATGATTCATGTAAAAGACCTTCCCGCTCTCACCGGATATGTAAGAGGCGGATGTTCACCGATAGGAATGAAGAAACAATTTTCTACTTATATAGACAGTTCCTGTCTGTTTCATGAACAAATCAGTATCAGTGCCGGCCAACGGGGTCAACAGATTCTTTTATCGGCAAGAGCACTGATTGATTTTATCCATGCCACTACTGCAGATATTACACGGACCGCTTCATCTCATTTATGACAAAGCGCGACATCATGCACTAATGATTATAAGTTGTTTTACTGATCAGTCAGTTAAAAATAACTCACAGACAAATCCATTTTAGAAATAAGCAATAAAAAACTGCTGCGAAATTTCACAACAGTTGTTTTTGGTGCCGAGGACCGGAATCGAACCGGTACGAATCTCACGATTCGAGGGATTTTAAGTCCCTTGCGTCTGCCAGTTCCGCCACCCCGGCAGGTTCATGGAACTTTCATCTAAAATATGGAGGCGGCATCCGGAATCGAACCGGAGATAAAGGTTTTGCAGACCTCTGCCTTACCGCTTGGCTATGCCGCCATATGGAGCGGAAAACGGGACTCGAACCCGCGACCCCAACCTTGGCAAGGTTGTGCTCTACCACTGAGCTACTTCCGCACTTGGCGACCCGGATCAGATTTGAACTGACGATCTCCGCCGTGACAGGGCGGCATGTTAGACCACTACACCACCGGGCCGCAAGTTACCTTATAAGTATATCTATCACCCCCTGTTTTGTCAATAATTTATAAGCATCTTACCGACATTGATTTCTCAGTGAGTAAACTTATTTACCACTATCTTCAGGCAGATAATAAACCGAGTTTCCTGTTATTTGTCAAACAGACATTATGCCCGTCTTTCTAAATCAAAAGACACATCATTTTAAATCTTATTTTTATTTTCACCAAATTGCAGTAGCAAATTGGACAATCAAGAAAAGAATTATGAAGTATATAAAAGCCGAACAATCTGCTCCTTGAAAGCAAAAACTTCCGCCTCATAAGAATTGGAAGTTCTGTGGTGGGACTATTCAGATTCGAACTGAAGACCTCTTCGATGTCAACGAAGCGCTCTGACCGGCTGAGCTATAGTCCCATAAGTGAAGTCCATTATACATTAGCATACGTAAAAAAGCAATCATACTTGGTTAAAAGAAAAAACTGCCCACTACAAAGCAGTCCTCTTAATTACAATTCATTTTGACTTTCTATGATTCTTTCTGCTGCACCCATGACGGCAAGAAGAGCATGTTCAAATACAAGTCCGCCTTGAAAATACATAATGTATGGAGGACGCACCGGACCATCTGCCGACATTTCTATGGTTGACCCCTGCACAAAAGTACCGGCAGCCATGATAATAGGATCTACATATCCCGGCATGGGACCGGGAATCGGTGTTGCATCAGAATCGACAGGCGACCAGCTCTGAACGGCTTCCGCGAAGCGGCACATATTTTCCTCAGTGTCTAATGTAATCGCTGTAATCAGGTCTGTTCTTAAGTGTCCCGGTTCAGGAGTTACTGAAAATCCGAGTATCTTAAATACGGATGAACAGAATTCGGCACTCATCATGGCCTGACGTGTTACATGCGGTGCCATAAAAAGTCCCTCGAAAAACGGCCGATAGCTGGCTGCATAAGATCCCATCTCAGAGCCAAGCCCAGGAGCCGTCCATGCATGGGCACAAAGTTCCACCAGATCTGCCTTACCGCAGATATATGCTCCGGTAGGAGCAAATCCGCCGCCGGCATTCTTAATGAGCGAACCTGCCGTAATATCCGCACCGAGTTCGATTGGTTCTTCTTTACAGGTAAATTCACCATAGCAGTTATCTACAAAACAAATCGTATCAGGATTTTTTGCTTTGACCGTATCGACAATTTTTTTTATATCCTCAGGAAATAAGGAATCGCGAAGCATGTAACCACGGGACCGCTGTATTTCCACCAGCTTTACATTTTCATCCACCGCCGCGGCAATGGCATCCAAATCATATGCATTCCCTTTGAGCGGCACTTCTTTATACCGGACACCGCGCTTTTTCAAATTGCCGGGTGCATCGCCTGTAATCCCAATAACACTCTGCATCGTATCATAGGGACTTCCCACAGCGGAAACCATGGTATCACCGGGATTTAAAAGCGCCAAAAGAACCGTCGCCAGCGCATGAGTACCCGAAACGAACTGGGGCCGTACCAAAGACGCTTCCGCATGAAAAATATCGCACCAGACATCCTCCAACTTCTCCCTGCCGGGGTCACCGTAACCATATCCGTTAGATGGCGCAAAGTGATAAGCCGACAGATGGTTTTTGCGAAAAGCTTCTAGTACTTTTTGCATATTGAATAAGGAAATTTCTTCCATCTTATGAAAAACAGGTGCGCAGAGCATAAGAGCTTCCTGCCGCACCTTCTGTAATTGTGTATTCATTATAAATAATCAGATCCTTTGAATTGTAGATATAGCATGCTTATAGATAAGTTGTGAACGATTTTCGCTCACAAGCAGCACTGTAAAGCTGTCGAATGATTTAACTTTACCCTTGAGTTGTACTCCGCTTAAAAGAAATATGCTGACCGGTACATTTTCTTTTCTCGCTTCATTTAAAAACGTATCCTGAAGATTCATTTTCCCTTCCATTCTGATTCTCCTCTGATCCATGAAATCACATACGCTTCTATTTCCCTGAGCCATGTGTCCGTATCTGTCCGCTCTACCCAATGGATATAAGGCATGCGGCGGTACCAGGTTAGCTGTCTTTTGGCAAAATGACGTGTATTCTTTGCAATGAGCGCTTCCGCTTCCTCAAGGGAATACTTACCGTGAAGAACGGGAATCATCTCTTTATAGCCAATCCCCTTGAATGCCTGTGAATTTTCAGGCACGCCTGCAGTAAGAAGAGCCGCAACTTCCTCCTTGAGTCCTCTTTCAATCATTTGATGGACTCGCTTATTTATTCTATCATATAAAACCGATCTGTCCATAGTAATACCTATAACAGGTCCGTCATATACGAGATGCTCCGCTCTATCCGTTACAAGGCTTTGCCCTGCATCAGCAAGCTCTAACCGCCGTACCATACGTTGGGGATCCAAAGGAATTACCTCTTCAGGAAGAAGTTTTTTAAACGCGTCCGCCAATCCCTCTTTCCCCTGCATCTTATAAAAAGTGTACCACTTGCTTCGGCCTTCTACTTTTGGTGAAAAGACATATCCTTCCAAAAGTCCCTGCACATAAAGACCTGTACCGCCGATAAGAATAGGAATTTTATCCTTTTTATTTTCCTTAGAGATATATTCCCGCGCTTTCTCTTGAAATATAGCGGCTGAATATGATTCTGCAGGTTCCATACAGTCTACCAGATAATGGAAAATTCCATCCGCCTCTTCTTTCGTTACCTTCGCTGTACCGATATCCATACCGCGATATACTTGAAAAGCGTCACCGGAAATGATGGAACTGCCCAGAATTTTTGCTAAATAGACTGACAACTCCGTCTTACCAACTGCCGTAGGTCCAAGAATGGTCAGCAGTTTTTCTTTCTTCATAGTTTTATCACTCCATAAGCGGTTGTCTGTCCTCTTTTACCGTGAATTTCTGTAAATAATCCTGTACGGAACAGCGCAGAAAACGGCCTCTCTTTCACTATTACTTTTTTTCTGGCTGCTCTCATTGCAAACTGTAAAACATCTTCTGTCAAAGGATCATAAACCGCGGCACTGCGAAATCCTTCTATACTATTTTCTTTCCGTTTTACAGGATACCTAAACATAGGATCAAAGTAAATTACATCAAAAGAATTTGGCGCTGCTGTTTCTAAAAATCCACGAAAATCGGCATGCAGCAGCTGAATACGCCGTAAAGCTTCCGTCATTTCTCCATCTTGTCCTGACAATGCAGCAAGACCTTCTTTCCCCACTTCATAAAGAGGACGGCTCCGTTCAAGAGAAATAACTTCTCCGCGTTTCCGCAGATACCAGCTTAAAATGACAGAATCCCTGCCCTGTCCAAAGGTACAGTCCAGTACAGATGTACAGTCTTCCGGCAAAAGATTGCACAGCCTGTCTCCATGCCCTTTTCGCATTTCAAAAATACGAAGAACTGCCGTCCCCAAATGAAACCGGTAAGTTCCTTCTTTTGACCAGAAGAATACCGGTTTCTTTCCATAAACCAGAAAGCCTTCCTCTCCATATTTTTCTGACATGTGGAACAGGTTCTTTTCTCTTTCATAAAAAGCGGTTCGCAAGTCTTCCGCCTTTTTCCTTGCACGCCGAAGAGAATCTGCATCAGGCTTTAAAACGGTGGTGACGGCTATATTCATGTTCTGTCAAAGAGGCGCCCCAGTTCGTCAGGTGTAAATTTCACAATGGTCGGACGACCATGGGGACAAACGAATGGCCGCGTGGTATGGAACAGATCAGTAATAAGTTCCTTCATCTGCCGTACATTAAGCGGATCGCCTCTCTTAATTGCACCACGACAAGCGGCATAAGCCATCATCCGATGACGCAGGGTTTCAGGAGAAGGCATGTTTTCATCATGGAAAGTAAAAAGCAAATCTTTAATAATACGATCCATATCATTTTCTGAAAAGTCTTCCGGCGCACCTGTAATTCGGATGACATCACGGCCTGCCTGCTCAAAAGTAATTCCTAACTTTTTAATCTCTTCTTCTTTCTCAAAAAGAAGATCCATATCTTCCGGTTCCACATCAATCAGGTAAGGAATTAGAATTGCCTGAACCGGAATTCCGCCAGTCTTTGCAGCAAAACGATCATACCTTACCCGTTCATGGGCAGCATGCTGGTCAATAATAAATAAATCGCTCCCATGCTGGCACAGAATAAAGCAGTCCGCCACCTGTCCCAAAGGAATGACAGGATCATCTTTTTCAGCAGGTACTTCAAAAAGCGGTTCACTTTCCGCTTTCATCGACTCTTCATGTGGTTTTATAAAAACGGGTGTTGTCGATAAAATTTCTGATCGGGTTTGTTTTGTTTCAAAATCAGTTCCTGATCGGGATACAGCATGTTCCGATTTGCGAAAATCACGATTTCCATAAGAAGAAAAAGATTCGTTCCATGAAGACTGTACCGGCACAGACGGTTGCGGTTTCTGCACGACTCCGTCCGCTTCAGTGAGTCCGATATCATGCGCACCAAGCTGCTTATCTTCCACCACCACCTTTGACAAGTCCAGTTCCGTTCCCAACGGTACCTGATGAGCAGGTTCTTTGATCATATCTTTCACAATAGAATCAGGTGCAGATTGGGATGTCAGCGTATTAAGAACTGCGTGGTAAACAAGACGGAATATTTTCTGCTCATCATCAAATTTAATTTCTCTCTTCTGCGGATGAACATTTACATCGATACTTTCAGGCGGCAAGGTGAATGTCAGCACCATAATCGGATAGCCGTTCTTAGGCAGCAGGGAATGATAGGCATTATCTACCGCCTTCGTCACTACGGCGCTTTCCACCACACGGCGGTTAATAATAATCGTTTGGTTCTGACGGCTGCTTTTCAAAAGAGAAGGCTTAGAAATCATTCCTGTCATAACAGAGTCTTCCCCTTCACTTTCCACTTCTAACATTTCTCCGGTCATCTTCACCCCGTATAATGCAGAAATCACATCCATCAGGCGCCCGTTTCCCGGTGTCTCAATGACAGTACGTCCATTATTGATAAGAGTAAAAGAAATATCGGGATTTGCCAGTGCCAATTTACCAATCATTGTATTAATCCGACTGCTTTCCGTCCGTTCTGATTTCAAAAACTTCTTTCTTGCCGGCACATTGTAGAACAGTTCACGTACTTCCACTGTAGTTCCTGCAGGTGCACCCACACCTTTAATTTTTTCCACCGCTCCGCCTGTCACATCAATAGCGGTTCCTTCCATATCTTCCGCCCGTCTTGTGGTAATTGTCGTTCGGGATACAGACATAATACTTGGCAAAGCCTCCCCGCGAAATCCAAGGGAACAAATATGATAAATATTTTCAACACTGGAAATTTTACTGGTTGCATGGCGGATCACGGACAATTTCGCATCTTCCCTCGTCATGCCGCTGCCATCATCGGTAACACGGATATATGTCATTCCCCCGTCTGCTATTTCCACTTCAATCATGTGGGCACCGGCATCAATAGAATTTTCCACCAATTCCTTTACCGCATTGACTGGTCTTTCTACCACTTCCCCCGCAGCAATCTGGTTCGAAGTAACTTCATCAAGTATATGTATTAATGACATTAGCGCCCCTCCTTTGCTTCTTTACTAAGCCTGAACAAAATCTCCATCGCCTCGATGGGTGTCTTGCTCATGACATCCAAATCCGCCAGCTCATCTATAATCGGTGAAGAAAATAAATTAAGAGCAGTTTCTCTTCTTATAACCGGAGCAGCAGGCTCTTCCTTTATTCCCTCCACTTCCAGCCCTTCCAGTATTTCATCGGCCCGCTTCAGGAGCGATTCAGGAAGTCCTGCCAGCCGTGCCACATGGATGCCGTAACTTTTATCAGCACTCCCCGGAACAATACGACGGAGAAATGTAATCTCTTTTCCCCGCTCCTTAACGGTAACCGTATAATTTTTGATATGTTCATTTTCTGCTGCCATATCTGAAAGTTCGTGATAATGAGTAGCAAAAAGAGTATACGCATGCACCTTGCTATTAAGGTACTCCACCACTGCCCGTGCGATACTCATTCCATCATAAGTACTCGTACCGCGGCCTATTTCATCCAAAAGAATAAGACTGTTCTTCGTAGCATTGCAAAGAATATGAGAGACTTCTTTCATTTCCACCATAAATGTACTCTGTCCCGTAGAAATGTCATCAGCCGCACCCACTCGTGTAAATATGCGGTCCACAGGTGCAAATGATGCACTTTTTGCGGGAATAAAAGAGCCGGTCTGCGCCATAATCGTAAGTACTGCAACCTGACGCATATAGGTAGACTTGCCTGCCATATTGGGCCCGGTAATAATAATCATTTCTTGATCCGTATGGTTAAGCTCTGTATCATTCGGCACAAACATCTCTCGTTTCAGGGCATGTTCCACCATCGGATGACGTCCGTCATGGATAGAAATACGCCCTTCACGGCTGTTTGTAATCTGCGGACGGACATAACGGTCTTTCAGCGCCGCCCGGGAAAGCCCCGTCAAACAATCCAGCGCCGCAAGAGCCTTTGCGGTCCTCTGCATAGCAGCAATTTCAGGGCGGATAGCCGCCTTGACAGCCTGATAAATTTTCAATTCCAGTTCTTCTGTTTTTTCTTTTGCTGAAAGCGCTTTTGTCTCAAACTCCTTCAATTCAGGTGTGATATACCGTTCTGCATTGACAAGTGTCTGCTTGCGCATATAATACCCAGGAATCGGCACCTTGTTGGCGTTCGTAATTTCAAAATAATACCCGAACACATTATTGAATCCGATTTTCAGTTTAATCCCTGTTTTTTCTTTTTCTCGTTCTTCCAAATCGGCAATCCATTTCCTGCTGTTTTCAGAAAGGGAACGAACCTCATCAAGTTCCGCAGAATATCCCTCTTTTATATACTTGCCGTCACGAATGTTTCCCGTACCGTTTTCATTCATAGAACGATCCAAAAGCTCATAGACCGTACTGTGGATATCCATTTGATCGGACAATTTTCTAAGGACTATCGAAACTGTGCCGGAAAGCAGTTTCTTTATTTCGGGAATCATCCCGAGAGATGCCTTAAGTGCCAGTAAGTCCTTTGGAGATGTCGTGTTTGCTTCAATGCGGGTTAAAATACGTTCGAAATCAAAAACATGTTCCAGCATTTCTTCCAGTTGGGAAAGTTCCGTCGTATGCCCCGTCAGTTCTTCAATACCATCCTGTCGTTGAATAATTCGATTCACATCCGTCAACGGGCGTTCCAACCAACGGCGTAACAGACGTGCCCCCATGGCAGTATGGGTGTGATCCAATATTTCAAGAAGCGTTCCCCGTCGCCCTCCATCACGCATATTTCGCGTGATTTCTAAATTCCGTAAACAGTCTTCTCCGAGTAAAAGACAATCCTCCTCACGAATAGGCATCACCGTATGAAACTCTGCTGCATCAGCCTTCATCATTTCTTTTAGATATGCTGCCAGCCATGCAAAGACACGGCGGATATTTTCATCCCCTAACGCTTCCGCCACATGGGGAACCGGATACTCCCCCTCCTCTCTACGCCGGGTAAGAAGACAACCTCCAAGACGCGCCCGGCAGTAAGCTTCCAGTCTCCCATAAAAATTATCACTTAAAGAGCATACTGCTTCTGTCGGTGCATAAACAGACAGCATATCAAAAAATGCTTCCCGTTCTTTCTTTTTATCCCAAATTCCCCACCAGCATTCCCCTGTGGAAATATCCGCCAGTACCGCGTCAATGTCATTATCCGTTTCATAAAGGTAAGCAAGGTAATTATTGGATTTATCGGCGATAGAATTTTCAAAAAGGATCGTTCCCGGCGTAACGATACGAATCACATCACGCTTCACTAAGCCTTTCGCTTTTTTCGGATCCTCCATTTGTTCACAAATGGCAACCTTATAGCCTTTCTGTACAAGCCGGTAAATATACGTTTCTGCCGCATGATACGGAATCCCGCACATAGGAACTCTTCCTTCAGGGCCCGCATTCTTCCCCGTCAGCGTCAATTCCAATTCATGAGAAACAGTTACTGCATCGTCATAAAAAAGCTCATAAAAATCACCGAGCCGATAAAAAAGAAATGCGTCTTTGTGCTCATTCTTAATAGACTTGTATTGTTCCATCAAAGGAGATTTAGCTGCCATCTGTATCACTCCACAATAGTTCCTTTTAATATCCAGGTCTGCGCCGTATCTACACGCACCTTCAAAATGTCGCCCACAGAAAGAGACCCTGGCTTAGGAAAAATAACCATTTTATTTCCTGATGTACGACCAAACCAATTATCAGGATTCTGTTTCGTTTCCCCTTCCGCAATGACAGTATATACCTTCCCTTCCATTTCCTTATTAAGAGAAAGACTGATTTCATTTTCCACATCCATAATTTCCTGCAAACGGCGGTGGCAGACAGCATCAGACACCTGATTTGTCATACGCGCCGCAGGAGTTCCTCTGCGGGGAGAATAAATAAAGGTATAGGCTGAATCAAACTTCATTTCTTTAAGGAGTGTAAGCGTTTCCTCATGCATGTCCTCCGTCTCGCCAGGAAATCCCGTGATCAGATCAGTCGTCACAGTGATGCCAGGCATCTTTTCCCGGACGTACTTTAGAAGCTCCTTAAAACGCTCAATTGTGTATCCGCGGTTCATCCGCCGCAGTATTTCATTCGCCCCATGCTGAACGGGAAGATGCATATGGCGCACCACCTTGGGTGAAGCAGCCATAGCATCCACCATTCCAAAAGTCATATCCTTGGGATGAGACGTCATATAACGAACACGCTTAATTCCGTCAATCTTGTCAATGGCGTGAATCAGACTGCCGAAATCCGTACCATCATGAAAATCAAGTCCATAGGAATTGACATTCTGCCCAAGAAGAGTGATTTCTTTATACCCTTCTCGGGCAAGTTTCTCAATCTCACGACAAATATCATCAATCGTACGGCTTGTTTCCCTGCCGCGGACATAAGGCACAATACAATAAGTACAGAACTTATTGCATCCCTGCATAATAGGTACCCAAGCAAAAATCCGGCTTTTTCTTACAGAATGAAGTTCACTGTAATCATTCACGCGGTTCGGATTCATCTGCGTCATGACCACATGCGAACCTTCTGCCCCCCTGCGGGAAACAATATCCTTTAAATCATGGATATGGTATGGTCCAATAACAAAATCGATCACCGGCATACGCTCAATAAGCTTTCCTTTATTTTCCTGCGCCATGCATCCGGCAATCCCCAAAAGGACACCGGGCTTCTTCCCCTTTAATTTCTTTACCTCTCCAATTTTGCCATATACTTTCTCTTCTGCATTCTGCCGGATACTGCAGGTATTCAGAATAACAACATCGGCATCATCCAATATATCCGCCGGCACATAGCCAAGCTCTTCCAGCTGCCCGCTGATACGTTCCGTATCGCTTTCATTCATCTGGCAGCCATAGGTTTCTATAAAATATTTCTTATCAAAAGACACTTCTTTCAAAATAGTCCTCCAAGTATAACCATGATATTTAATTATATCATAACCGCCCCCGTTCTCCTGAAAATGAAAAGCCTGCCCCTTACGGCGCAGACCCACTCATCCTGTTACATCAGTTATGATATTGACTTTAATTGTATCCAGAGCCATACCCGTGGTATGCTCAATTTCACGCTGAATCTTGTCACGCATCAGGTGAATCAGTTTCTTGATCTCCTGCGGCGTTCCCTGCTGGACCGTTACGTCAAGAGACAAAATGATACCATTCATCTGGCTTGTACTTTTCACGCTGGAAATATGGCTGATATGTATCTTTCTCAGATCACGCACCGCGTAATGTACCAGTGCTTCAATAACATGATTTGAAAAAGACAACTTTCCATAATAACTGAATACCGGACGGACGACAGATCGCTCTTCATTGCCCTTCGTTTTTCCCCTTACACTTCTGCGATTGCGGAAAAACTGAAGCGGATCTACAAGGTATCCTTTGAAATAGGGGCGCAGCTCCATCGTCGGCACAGGAATAACATGCTTTCCTTCCTTATGGCGTGCGTAATTTGCCTGGGCAATTTCCTCAGGTTTTGCCACATCCTCGATATGAATATACCGTGAAGGTGCAGGAAGCTTAAGTGTTGCAGCAATCTTCTGAACCATACGGTCAGATGTGCCGAGGATTAAAATACGCTCCGGATTGATTTTCATAATATGGAAAATTACATCTTCCGCCTGATTTGAATCCCAAAAAAGCGCGCGGCGTACCGCCGTTAAACGGCTGGCTTCCCTTTTTGCCGACTTTCCTGCCACAATACGATTATGATATATCAGGATCCCATCATCGATAATACAAGAAGCTTTATTTTCATAAGCTACCACAAGTGCACGGTCACTTTTCCCTGATCCCGGCGGTCCTGTAAATGCTAAAACATCCATACGATTCTCCCTGTCCGCAGGCAGCCTGTCCAATCCTTACAAGACAAAACTACTCTTCTCCTACAATTTGCACTTCCGTCATAAGTTCCACACCATACCCATCAAAAACCCGGCGCTTAATTTCAGAAATCAGGTTCATCATATCCGTACAGGACGCATGTCCGTCATTGATAAGGAACCCGGCATGTTTCATGCTTACCTTTGCATCACCTACGGCAAATCCCTTTAGTCCCATCTCCTCAATCATTTGCCCCACAAAATACCCAGCAGGACGCTTAAACGTACTTCCTGCACTCTTCTTCTCCAACGGCTGCTTCATGCGGCGGCGATTAAACTCTTCCATCATTACTTCTATGTCATGAATATTACCAGGTGCAAGCTCCACTGTAATTTCCACAATTATTTCACCATTCTCCATAAAAAGACTGTGGCGGTAATCATAATGAAGCTTCGATTTATTGTAAACAGACAACTGCCCATTCCGATTACAGGAAAGAACAGACACCACAATATCCGCCATCTCCCCGTTATACGCACCAGCATTCATGTACGCCGCTCCACCTATAGTTCCGGGAATACCGGCGGCAAATTCCATCCCTGAAAGGCCATGCTCCATTGCCGCCTTGGCAGCCTTTGCCGTAGAAACACCCGCAGCTACACGGAGCCTGTTTCCTTCATGAATAATAGACTGCAGCCGTCCCGTATAAATCACTACACCGCGGATTCCTTTATCACGAACAAGCAAATTTGCGCCGCCCCCAAGAATAAAAAACGGCACATTCGCTTTAGTGACCTCCACAATGACTTTCTGCAGCTCCTCTATCGTTTCAGGCATAACAAAACAGTCCGCTGCCCCACCGATACCAAATGTTGTGTGACGGCTCATGGGTTCATTCAGCTTAATTTGATTCCTTCTCAAAAAAGAAGAAAATAATTCCGTATATGCAACCATAAAAAATCCTTCTTAATACATATTCCTATTTTCACTATTATATGAATGAATATCTATATCGTCAATTATTCAAAAAGCACCACTCCCAAAATCTTTTTTACAATTTTTCAGAAAAATTACGATAAAAAAGAACTGCCTATGATTACACAGAACAGTTCTTCACAATTCTATGAAGCAAATCATCTGTCCAAATTGGTCATATCTCTTGCCACGACAAAGCGATCATAATCTTCTTCTGTCACGTAGCCCAGTTTCAAAGCGGCTTCTTTCAAGGAGCTGTTATCGGCAAAAGCAGTTTCGGCAATCTTTGCGGATTTTTCGTAACCGATATGCGGAGAAAGCGCAGTGACAAGCATAAGTGATCTTTCTACCAATTCAGCCATCCTGTCTTCATTGACCAGCATACCTTCCACACAATGGATATCAAAAGAGTGGATGGCTTCACCCAGAATAGCGGCTGATTCGATGAAGGCTTCTGCCATAACAGGAGCGAATACATTCAGTTCAAATCGCCCCTGGGAAGCCCCAAAGGAAACAACTGCCTGATTGCCGTGAACACGACAAGCTACCATCGTCAAGGCTTCGCACTGCGTGGGATTTACTTTACCGGGCATAATGGAAGATCCCGGTTCATTAGCAGGGAGTGTGATTTCCCCTAATCCTGCACGGGGTCCGCAGCCGAGGAGACGGATATCATCAGCGAATTTCATGCAGTCCATGGCAAGCGCCTCAAGAGCGCCATGGGCAAAGACAAAATCGTCCCGTCCGGTAAGGGCATAAAACTTATTTTTTTCGGAAACAAAGGGCAATCCCGTTTCTTTCGCAATAGCAGCAGATACTTTTTCACCGAAATCTTTCGGGCTGTTCAGACCTGTTCCTACCGCAGTCCCTCCGATAGCAAGCCCAAGAAGGTATTTTTCAGAATCATGAAGCATATCACGGCTCTTTTCCAGCATCACTTTCCATGCGGAGATTTCCTGCCCGAAAGTAAGAGGGACAGCATCCTGCAAATGGGTACGTCCGATTTTGACAAGATGCATGTACTTTTTACTTTTTTCCTCAAAAATCTCAATAAGATGATTCAATGGTCCGTACAGTTTGTTATGAAGTGTCTCCACAGCAGCGATGTGCATAGCTGTCGGGAACGTATCATTAGATGACTGGGACATATTCACATCGTCATTGGGATGAATACGGGTTTCACTTTTTTTGCTCCCCAATTTTTCATTAGCAATATGTGCAATTACTTCATTCATATTCATATTGCTCTGTGTACCGGATCCGGTCTGATATACAACAAGTGGAAATTCTTCTTTCCACTCTCCCGCAATGATTTCGTCACAAACCTCACAAATAACCTTCTGCTTTTCAACTGATAATTTTCCGGCTTCTTTATTCGCTATGGCGGCGCACTTTTTCAGTATGGCAAAAGCACGAATAATATCTTCAGGTATTTTATTTTTACCGATTTTAAAATTTTCAAAAGACCGCTGTGTCTGAGCTCCCCATTTATGATCAGCCGGTACCTTCACTTCTCCCAGCGTATCATGTTCAATACGGTATTCCATGTCGTTTCCTCCTTCAGAAATGAATTCTATATTATTCTACCATTTCCTCCTGAAAATTGTCATTTAGAAAAGGTTATATTCTTTTAAATTATCACGCTTTTTTCAATCAAAACAAAAATATTTTTCTTGAATTAGCTCTCAGAAATAAAATATTTTGCAAAATAAAGTCCGTATAGTATAATAACAGCACATGGCTTTACAGTTCTGATTTATGGCAGTCTTCGGGTCCCGTGCAATGGAATCCCATGAATCCTGTCAGGTCCGAGAGGAAGCAGCAGTAAGTGGCCCTTTCTATGTGCCACGGTGTATTCTGAAGGCTGTCATAAATGAGAGTTGTAAAGTCTTTTTTTATGTTATTTTTGGTATAATTAATTTATACATCTTTCTATTAAAGGCTGTTATTCCTTGTCCAAGGAGGGTTCAATGGCTTACCTATCACTATACAGAAAATGGCGCCCAAGCACTTTTAAAGAAATAATCGGGCAAAAGCATATTTCCATTCCCATTCTTCGCGCATTTGAACAAAACCGCCTTGCCCATGCCTATCTGTTTTCCGGCCCCCGTGGCACAGGAAAGACAAGTATGGCACGAATTCTTGCCAAAGCAGTAAATTGCCTTGATTTAAAAAATGGCAATCCCTGCAATGAATGTGCTAACTGTAAATCAATTAATACCGGCGCCAGTATGGATGTTTATGAAATAGACGGCGCTTCTGCCCGTGGTGTTGATGAAATTCGCGTACTTCGCGAATCGGTTCGTACTCTTCCTGTAGCGGGGAATAAAAAGGTTTATATCATTGATGAAGTCCATATGTTGACAAAAGAAGCGTTTAATGCCCTTCTAAAAACTTTGGAGGAACCTCCGGCCCATGTACTCTTTATCCTTGCCACCACAGAACCTGCCAAGATTCCGCTTACAATTTTATCCCGCTGCCAGCGGTATGAATTCCACCGTATTTCTGTAAATGACATCAAGGAACATTTACTGCACATTTCCCAAGAAAGCCATCTTTCTCTCACCCCTGAAGCGGCTGCTTTAATTGCTGTACGCGCAGAAGGCGGTCTTCGTGATGCGCTGTCTCTTTTGGATCAATGTTCCGGCGCATCAGCAGGTAATGAGCTTTCTGCAGAAATAGTCTATGATCTTCTAGGCCTTACGGACAAAGAACAGATTATAGATTTGTTCCACATGATTGTGTGTGGAAAAAGCAGTGCCACACTTCAGCTTTTTTATAAGATTCTCCAAGACGGAAAGGAACCTTCCGCTATACTTTCTGATTTACTGGAACATTTCAGAAGTATTATGATCTGCAAAGTGAATCCAAACGCACCGGAATTATCTGCTTATGGAAATAAGATTTCTGTTATACAAAAAGATGCTCAGGAATTAAGTGATGCTTACTTGGACGCACTTTTCGATTCTCTCCACCATTCTTTTTCTGAAGCTAACAGAAGTTCATCTCCCCGCATGAGTGCTGAAATGGGACTTCTCCGCCTATGCCGTCTCCGTGGTTCACAGGCATTGGACAGTTTAGAAGAACGGATCACAGCATTGGAAAAAAACGTATCTGTACTTATGAAAAGCAGCACGCTCCCGCAAACCGAAACTATACCCGCTGCTCCGTCACCCGCCATACTGCCCCCAACGATTTCTATACCTCTCGTCACACCTACAGCACTTACCCCCGCCCCTGCGGCAAGTACAACCACCTGCCCGGATTCTCCAAAGGAAGTGGTACCGCCCCCTCCTGCTGATAAAACACCGGTAAAAATGGAACCTGCCACAAAAAGTAAGCCGACTCTTCCCTGTAAACCAAAAAAATCTCCCGAAGAAAAGAAGGCTGAAACCAGCCATGAGATTGGTGAAACACTTCTGGATCCCTCGACCTATAATGATATATGGGCAAAGGTACTGGCATTTTTTGAAATTAACCATCGCATTGATATTTTATACTGTCTTCAAAAAAGCAGTCTGATCCTGTTAAGTAAATCCCGGGCTATTGCAGTAGCCCCCCAGCCTTACCTTGTTCTCGCAGGAAATAATAAAGGCTATCAGAATACAATCAAAGATGCGTTCATAAATGCCATCGGAATTCCTGTCGAATTCCATTCCATCTTGAAAGGTACTGTCGATGAAGCAGATGCTCTTAGGCAAGTGCAAATGTATACAGATTCTGCAGCATCGGTTCATGAAACTGAAAAGGAACCGATGGCGGAAACCGCAGATAGTGATTACCGACTGGTTGAAAAATCTGAAATCCCAGACGATGAGAAAGATATGCCTGCACTTGCAAAAGCTTTCCGAATTCTTTCCGACTGTGATATCTATGAAAAGAAATAGATCCAATTTGACAAATTTACTATATTTGCCGATATACGGTATAATGATGAATGTGAAATTATAAGTTTTATTTGTAAAAGGTAACAATCGCTTTTCGAGGAGGAATTATTTATGTTTGGCAACAAGGCACAGATGCAGAATATGTTGAAAAAGGCTCGTAAAATGCAGGAAGATATGCAAAAGATACAGGAAGAATTAAAACAGCAGACAGTTGACGTTTCTGTAGGCGGCGGTGCTGTGGCTCTCATTATGAATGGCGAAAAAAAAATTGTTTCCCTGAAAATCGCAAAAGATGCTATTGATCCGGAAGATCCGGAAATGTTAGAAGATCTCATCACCACTGCTGTCAATGAAGCAGGCAAAAAAGCTGATGAAATGGTACAGAAAGGTATGAGCAAGGTCACCGGCGGCCTTGGTCTCCCCGGCGGCATGTTCTGATGAACAGTGATTTAGAACTTGTAGCCGAACAATTCCGCAAACTCCCCGGAATCGGTGTAAAAACGGCAAGACGGCTTGCTTACTTTATGTTGGAACGTCCTAAAGAAGATATAGACGCATTTATCAATGTCATCCATTCTGCACGGGATAAGATTTGCTATTGTTCTATCTGCTGTAATTTAGCTACATCAGACCCCTGTGAGATTTGTGGTGACAACCGACGCGATTCATCAGTGATTTGTGTAGTGGAGCATCCTCAGGATGTGCAGGCACTGGAACAGAGCCATGAATACCATGGTTTGTACCATGTTCTCCACGGCGTCCTTTCCCCTCTTGATGGTATTGGTCCAGAACAGCTCAAAATCAAAGAGCTCTTAAACAGGCTCGCCGATGATACAGTAAAAGAAGTCATTATTGCGACAGACCCCAATACAGAAGGCGAAGCGACAGCATACTACCTGTCCCGCCTGATTAAACCGCTTTCTGTCCGTGTTACACGGATTGCCCGCGGCCTTCCTGCCGGCGGTGACGTAGGATATGCTGACAGCATGACATTGGCCGGCGCAGTAGAAAACAGAAAAGAAATGTAAAAGCGTGTGCTTTGTGTAAAAAGCCGGACAACTTACACATACATGAAGCATATGCTTTTTTACAGGGCTTCTCACCTTACTAATCAGATTTCTTGAAATACTAAAATATATCAAATTGATTCATCATCGGGAGGTTCTCTATGGAAATTATGGATGCCAGCATCGTCGGTCTCATTACATCTGCTGTTTGTATTTTTCTTTTGTGGAAATTCCTAAGCTGTGCCGTATTTCCTTTACTTGGGAATATCATTTTGGGCGGTCTGTTATATTACGTCATCAATTTACTGCATATTGTCCATATGCAGTGGAGCTTTTTTGACATTGTCGTTATTGCTATCTTCGGAATTCCGGGAACCGTTTTCCTTGCGATTTTCCATTTTTTCTTCTAATAATAGATCACGGTACGAAAAAATCGTATCCTCTTTCAGAGGATACGATTTTTCTACTCCAAGATTCAACAACTTTTTATTTTGTCAATAATTTTATCCAGCCACGAGCCCTTCCCTTTATACTGGGTAACATCTTCACCTGATACATTCGCATAGTTCAAAAGAGCTTCTTTCTGATTTTCTTTCAGCTTTTTCGGAACAACCACTTTCACTTCCACATATAAATCGCCCTTATAGGATGACTGCAGGCGAGGCATCCCCTCTTTTGAAATACGAAAACGTGTACCACTCTGCGTTCCTGCAGGAATCTTGAGTTCCACCTGTTTATCCAACGTTTTTACCTGGATAGTGCTTCCCAACGCCGCTGTCGGGAAAGAAACAGGTACCCTGCAGTAAAGATCATCCCCTTGCCGTTCAAAATCAGGATCAGATCTGACGTAAATATATACATAAAGATCCCCCTTCGGCCCTCCCCGTTTACCGGGTTCTCCTTCACCGGAAATACGCATACGTACACCTGTATCTGCGCCTGCAGGAATATTCACTTCCAATTTCTTCTGCTTACGGGTCGTACCGCTCCCATGGCAGCGGCTGCATTTATTTTTAATAATTTTACCTGTACCGCCACAATCCGGACAAGTCACAACATTCACCATCTGTCCGAAAGGACTGTTCCGAACAATACGCTGCTGACCTGTACCATGACAGGCATGACAGATGTCTACTGAACTTCCCGGTTCCGCTCCATCCCCATGACAATGGTTACAAGTTTCATTTTTCGTTACAGTAAAGGTCTTATGAATACCACTGGCCGCCTCACGAAGAGTAATTTCCATATCATAGCGAAGATCCGCCCCCTGTTCCGGACCATTTCGGCTCCTTCTCCCACCTCCGCCAAACATATCAAAAATGTCACCGAAGTCAAAACCGCCTGCTCCGCCACCAAAGCTGCTGAAATCAAACCCGCCAGTTCCGCCGAAACCTCCCGGTCCCGGTCCGCCGCCATTCTGCGCCGCTTGACGAAAGGCATCGTGCCCCATCTGATCATATTGCGCTCTTTTATCCGCATCAGAAAGAACGTGGTATGCCTCATTTACCTTTTTAAAATTTTCTTCCGCTTCCTTCGGATGTTCCTTATTCAAATCCGGATGATATTTGCGGGCCATTCTCCGGTATGCTCTTTTTATATCTGCTTCCGTGGCGTTTTTATCAATGCCAAGGACTTCATAATAATCCCGATTTGCCATTCCAGAAACACAATCCTTTTCTGCTACAATAAACAGCATAGAGCTGCGGATAACCGAAAATCACCCGCAGCCCGCATGCTAACTAACCACTGGCTGTTATTTATTATCGTCATCAACCACTTTGTAATCTGCATCAACCACATTATCATCCGATTTCTTTTTCTGCTGGGAATCCTGTTGGGCAGCTCCTGCTTCCGATGCACCCTGTTGTTGGGCCGCCTCGTACATCTTGCTGGTCATTTCATAAAGGGGCTTTGTGAGCGCTTCCGCATCAGCTTTCATCTTTTCTGCATCTTCCCCTTTTAGTGTTTCCTGTAGCCGGGTAATCGCTTCATTGATTTCTTTTACCTTTTCCGCATCAGCCTTATCGCCAAGATCTTTAATCGTTTTCTGAGCCTGATAAATTAATGCTTCACCCTTATTTCTTTCTTCAATAATTTCTTTATGCTTCTTATCTTCTTCTTCATGGGCTTTCGCATCCTGCTGCATTCTTTCAATTTCTTCATCAGTCAGGCCAGAAGAAGATTTAATATCAATTTTCTGTTCCTTGCCTGTTCCCAAATCTTTTGCAGAAACATGGACAATGCCATTAGCATCAATATCAAAAGTAACCTGAATCTGTGGTACTCCACGAGGAGCCGGCGGGATATCTGACAATTCAAACCGCCCCAATGTTTTATTGTTGGCAGCCATCGGCCTTTCCCCCTGGAGCACATGAATATCTACAGACGGCTGATTATCGCTGGCAGTAGAAAACACCTGACTCTTGGACGTCGGGATTGTTGTATTTCTTTTAATCATAGTCGTAAATACACCGCCGAGCGTTTCAATACCAAGGGACAATGGTGTTACGTCGAGAAGGAGAACATCTTTGACCTCTCCTTTTAGTACGCCCGCCTGAATAGCCGCACCAACAGCAACGGATTCATCAGGATTAACACTCTTGCTCGGCTCTTTGCCGAACTTATTCTTAATCAGCGTCTGTACGGCAGGGATACGGGAAGAGCCACCGACAAGAAGAACCTTGTCAATATCGTTTACGGTAAGCCCCGCATCTTTCAATGCTAAGTCAATCGGTTCCATAGTATCCATAACGAGATCTTCCGTAATCTTGTCAAACATGGCACGGGTCAGAGCGGCATTGAAATGTACCGGCTGTCCATTCACATCCATGGTAATAAACGGAAGATTGATGTCGGTAGACATAACATTGGACAACTCGATCTTTGCCTTCTCAGCCGCTTCTTTCAAACGCTGATTGGTCATTGGATCACGGTGCAATTCAAAACCATTCTGTGCTTTAAAGGTAGTAGCGATCCAGTCCATAATACGGGCATCAAAATCATCACCGCCAAGATGTCCATTGCCATGGGAAGCTTCCACTTCAAATACACCATCAGCTAAATTCAAAATGGACACGTCGAAAGTACCGCCGCCAAGGTCATAAACAAGAAAACGATGTTCTTTGCCGTCTTTTATTTTATCCAGACCATAAGCAAGAGAAGATGCCGTCGGTTCATTGATAATACGGAGCACATTCAAACCCGCAATAGTACCTGCATCTTTTGTCGCTTGACGCTGGCTGTCAGTAAAGTATGCCGGGCAGGTAATAACCGCATCAGTAACTGTTTCTCCAAGATAAGCTTCCGCATCTGTTTTCAGTTTCTGTAAAATCATTGCAGAAATTTCCTGCGGCGTGTAACTTTTTCCATCAATATTTACTTTGTAATTTCCTTCACCCATGTGCCGCTTAATAGAAACAACGGTGCGATCCGGATTGGAAACGGCCTGGCGCTTCGCAAGCTGTCCTACCAGCCTTTCTCCATTTTTAGAAAACCCTACCACTGACGGAGTCAGGCGGGAACCTTCCGCATTGGAAATGACGACAGGTTCACCACCTTCCATAACAGCTACGACAGAGTTGGTTGTACCAAGATCAATACCAATTACTTTTGACATTTACTATGTCCCCTTTCTTTTCAGGTTTTGCCTGATAATTAATGACTTTTTTACGAAAATTAAGGTTTATGGGAAACTTGTACAGAGGAAGGCCGGAGCACCATATCTTTATACATGTATCCCTTCTTTAATACCATAGAAACTGTATCATCTTCCCATTCATCAGAAGAAATTTGCATAACTGCTTCATGGAAATGGGGATCAAAAGGCTTTCCTACCGCTTCGATTTCTGTGACACCGGAATCATTTAAAAATTTCACAAACTGCTTAAGCAGCAATTCAACCCCCTGAATAAATGTAGCAGGAGCGCTGCTTCTTTTTATCTGCGTAAGAGCCATTTCAAAATTATCCACAATCGGAAGAAATTCCTTCATTGTACCTGCTTTCACCGTATCTGACAGTTTCGCCTCATTTTCATGGCTGCGGCGGCGGAAATTTTCAAAATCCGCCTGAAGTCTTATATATTGAGAAATTGTAGTTGCCAGTTTGGACTCTGCTTCTTCCGCCTTATTTTTATAAGTTGCCAAATCAGCTTCTACCTTTCCCTGGACTTCTTCTCTCACTGCAGCTTTTTCTTCTTTATTTTCAGAAGTAGTTTTTACAGCTGCCTCATCAGCAGAAAAAGTATCTTCTAATTTTACTTTATCTTTATTTTCTGCCATTCACAAAACCTCCTCACTTTATTTTTGAGACTCTTCTTATCTTATGAATCATTACCATTGACTCAAAAATTTAATCATCATCCTTTTCCAAGAGTTGATTTAATTGATGCTGCATAAAATACATCATCCCTACTACTTTTTCATACTGCATACGGGTAGGCCCCAAAACAGCCATAGATCCAATCACTTTGCCATTGGCCGTAAATTGCGCCCGTACCACAGATAAATCTTCAAAATTCTTAAATGCATTTTCTGTACCTATATGGACCGCAATCGGACGATCCATAGTAGAGAGAAGCATGCTTTCCAGTATATCCCGCTTTTCCAATAAATTCAATATATCCTGCATTTTCTCCACATTTTGAAACTCAGGCTGCTCAATCAACTGTGACGCACCGTCAGAATAAACCTGTTTCTGCGTTTTCACTGCCTCCTGCATAGCTGCAAAAATATGTATATAAGGGGATAAATCTCTTTCCACGTCTTTTTGGAAAGACATAATAAACTTTTCATCCACACGCGCCAAATCCCGTCCATGAAGGAAATGATTCAATTTATCAGCAAGCAGCTGCATCTCATCAAAAGATGAATCATCAGGAATCTTTATAATTGCATTTGACACTTCCCCCCCACCGGTAACTACAAGAAGAATTGCCCGCCTGCCATCTAATGGAAGAAAACGGATATAATTCAATATACTTTGTTGTCCGGAAGAGGCTGCTACTGACAATGAACGTGTAAGCATTGACACAACCTTAGCCATATTTCGAAATATCTCATCTACCTTTGCCACGTGACCAGTCAATGCCTCCACAAGGAGAGACTCTTCTTCAGGAGTCACAGGAGACGGCTGCATAAGCCAATCCACATAGTACCGGTACCCTTTAATAGAAGGAACCCGTCCCGCGGAAGTATGAGGCTGTTCAAGATACCCTTCATCTTCCAAATCCTGCATTTCATTGCGAATAGTGGCACTGCTTACGCCTAAATCATATTTCCGTGCAATAGTACGGGATCCAACCGGCTCAGCCGTAGAAGAATAATCCTGAACAATAGCCCACAGCACTCTTCTTTTTCTTTCAGTCAGTTCATTGAGTCCGTCAAAAGCATCATTCATTGTCCATTTTGCCATCTTTATCACCTTTATTAGCACTCACTCATATCGAGTGCTAAACTTACGTTATTAGTATATTCTTGCCCCCATGAATTGTCAATACGTTTTCATCGGAGATTAAATCCATCCCTCTCACAGTATGATATTTTGTGCTAGTCCACCACTTTCGCTACTCTGCTTAAAGAGCAGGTATTATCAGCCTTAGAACGCAAATAATACCTGCCCTTTATATTTTCTCATTTCCTACAATTATAATTCGACGGATTCTCCTGGCTTCACAACTACAACAGAAATATTTTCCCGCGCTGCCGCCTTCTTAAATTCTTCAGGATTTTGTGAAATAACAGGCCATGTATTATAGTGGACGGGAATAACTTTTTTCGTTTTTAAAAATTTCGCTGCCAAAATCGCATCTTTTGGTCCCATAGTATAGTTATCACCAATAGGAAGAACAGCATAGTCAATATCAAAAAGTTCCCCAAAAAGTTTCATATCGCCAAAGAGTGCCGTATCTCCGGCAAAGTAAAGTGTCAAACCATCATTGAAAGACAGTACAAATCCGCAAGGAATACCGCCTGCCACACCACAGCTGTGGATGGCCTGCACCATTTTCACTTTACCGAAAGGCGCCGTAAAAGTTCCCCCAAGGTTCATGGGCTGGAAATTGATTACGGTTTTCGGAAAAAGTCCGATGACTTCAGGAATAGCGATGACTTTTGCACCTGTCCGTTCCGCAATGGCAATAGCATCTCCAAAATGATCCGCATGGGCATGGGAAAGGAAAATATAGTCACATTCTACTTTGCTGGCAGCTTCTTCGGCAAGTCCATTCCCGGTGAGGAAAGGATCAAAAAGCAGTTTTTCCTTTCCTGTGTCAATCTGGAAGCACGCATGTCCCAAAAATATAAATTTCATTTTCATCACTCCTTTGATCGAATATAAATATGGACACCATGAACAATTATGACAGCATATTCTTTCTCACCATAATTTCCTTAATAACTTTTTGCGCCACATCAGTCAAGAGAATTCCACGACGCATACTGGTCTGCTGCATTTTATGATAAGCTTCTTCATCACTGATATGATAGTAATCCATCAGCAGCCCTTTGGCGCGGTTAATGATCTTGCGTGATGCCAGTTCCCTCTCCATTTCTTTCACACGGTGTGCTATTTCATGTCTGCTGCGATACTGACTGACAGCAATCTGAAGTGCAGGAAATAAATTTCTTTCTTCTACCGGCTTCATGACATAGCCAAAAACATGGGATCGTTTCGCTTTCTCCACCGTCTCCGCATCACCATAAGCAGTTAAAAGGACAACAGGCGCCAGATCATCATGGGCAATCAGTTTTGCAGCCTGTAATCCATCAAGCTTCGGCATCTGTACATCTAGAATCACGAGATCCGGTTTTTCCTCTTTTACCAGTTCCAAGGCACGCACGCCATCTGCACATATACCGACCACCTCATGCCCTGCCTCTTCTAATATTTCTTTTAAATCCATACATATAATCGCTTCATCATCGGCAATAACGATACGATATGTTTCACTCATCTTTTGTTCTCCATAATCGATAAAGGGATTCGGATATGGGCTTCTGCCATATCTCCTTTATTTTTCAATATAAAAGAACCATTTAATTCTATTTCTACTAAGGTACGGACAATCTGCAACCCCAGATCGAAAGATTTCGTACTGAAATGTGTATCTAAGATATGCCCATTATTTTTCACACAGGTATGGAGCATACCATTTTCTACAGAAGCACTTACAATAAGTACACCGTCTTCCATACCTTTAAAACCATGGGCAATAGAATTATGAATTAATTCACTTGTAGCAATAGCCAATGGAACCGCTTTTTCCGAATTAATAAGCAGCTTCATTTCATTATTCGGCCGTACTAATTCGATAGGGCATACTGCCAGACTGTCGACAGAAAGCCGGCAGATTTTATCCAAAAATACATTCCAATTCACATGGTCCCCGCTTTGGCTCGCCAAAACATCATGGATTTGGGAAATTCCCAATATGCGGTTCACCGCAACTCTCAATGCCTCTTTCGTATCAGTATCTTTTGCCCGGCGCGCCTGCATCCGAAGTATCCCGGCAATAGTATTCAAAGAATTCTTCACACGATGGTGTATTTCTCGAATAACGGAGTCCTTCACCATAATCTGTCGTTCCTTTTCACGGATTGCAGTTACATCACTTAAAAGAAGGATCGTGCGAGACACACGGCCGCCGGAAAGAATAGGCATTCCCCAGGCAGACAATATCATATTCCCGGATACTTCATCGCCATATGCCGGCTTTTTCGTTTCCATAATTTTATCCACCAATGGCAGATGAACCATGGAATGCCCAATGATTTCTTTCCGTTCCACCGTTTCCTTATCAAGAACAAAATATAAATCATCCGCCATATCATTGGCATACATGATACGTCCTACGGAATCAAGGATAACCATCCCATCCTGGGGACGAAGATAATGGTACGCCCCTTCTTCCATCGGCACTTGGAGCATCATATAAGCCGTATCGGTAAGAACCTGCTGCTGAAACTGGGAATTAGACAGAAAAGCAGCCACAGCAAAAGGAATCCCGGCATTATCAAAAACAGGATATGCTGTCAGCGCTACCAACCGCCCTAAATCAAGTTCCTTTCGTCCAACGACTTTACTGCCTGTAGAGAATACATTTTCCACAAGAGTAAATTCCTCATCTAAATAGGCATCCCCTCTGTCAAAAAAGGTATTCCCCATGGAATAAGAAGGCTTTGCCGCCAAAAGAACTATTTCTACACTTTCATTTTTTCCTTTTGCGCAGATGTAAATTTGATTTTTGGAAATATCAGCAGCGAGCTGGAGAGCTGCTTCCATATGATCCAAAATACGAATCTGCACATCCGTAAGATTCGTCATCTCGCGGGCCAGCGAATAGAGCTGATTCATAAGTACCGCCTGTATTAAATTACCTTTAAACCTTCCCCCGTTCTGCCAGAAAGGGAAGGCGTGGATCTGCGTTCAATGTCATTGGCGCAAAATCCCCCTTTTGCGCCATGTAATACGCCCGGCAGCCAATCATAGCGCCATTATCCGTACAAAGCCCGGGGGCAGGACTGCATATACGAACATTTCTTTTCAGACAGTTTTTCTCCATTGCTTCACGAAGTCCGCTGTTCGCCGCGACGCCGCCTGCTAAGGCTACTGTTTTCAACTTCGTTTTATCCAAAGCTACCATTGTCTTTTCAAGCAATGCGTTTACAACCGCTTTTTGGAAAGAAGCAGCTACATCTTCATAAGAAACAGGAACCTTCTTCATCTCTTTCGCATGAATGTAGTTAATCACAGCAGATTTCAATCCACTGAACGAAAAATCGAAACTATGTTCTTTCCTCAAGGCCAGCGGGAATTCTATAGCATTAGGATTTCCCGCTTTTGCCAATTTATCGATATAAGGACCGCCGGGATAAGGATACCCCATGACCCGTGCAATTTTATCAAAAGCTTCACCGGCCGCATCATCTCTCGTCTGTCCAAGAAGTTCAAAAGTATTGTAGTCACGAACAACAACAAGCATAGTATGTCCACCGGAAACGACAAGCGATAAAAAGGGAGGTTCCAAATCAGAATACTGGAGAAGGTTGGCAAAAATATGTCCTTCCATATGGTTCACCGCAATTAACGGTTTTCCTAAAACCCATGCTGCCGTCTTGGCTGCAGCTACGCCCACCAAAAGAGCACCCACCAGCCCCGGCCCTTGTGTAACAGCAACAGCATCGATATCCTCCCAGCCGGCTCGGGCTTCTTCCAGTGCTTCAATAGCCACAGGAAGAACGTCTTCAATATGGTGTCGGGATGCAATCTCGGGCACAACGCCGCCAAATTTTTTATGTATAGGAACTTGTGTGGAAATAACATTGGATAAAATCTTCCGTCCGTCTTCGATAACAGCGCAGGAAGTTTCATCACAACTTGTTTCAAACGCTAAGATTTTCATTTTATCTCCTTACACCTTCCGGGACATAATATATCCATTTTCACGGGGCAGTTCATAGACATCCTGTCTTACGCTGACCGTTTGAAAATTATATTTCCTGTATAGCGACTGGGCAGGCAGATTACTCACACGAACCTCGAGAAAAATGACTTCCATATGACGCTCCGCAGCTTCCTCCAACCCCTGCTTCAATATTTTTTCCGCTGCTCCCATACGACGATACTCAGGAAGCACACCTATATTCATTAGCTGGGCTTCATCAGCAATAAACCAAAAACATCCATATCCAATAACTTTTTTGGCAAGTTTTGCAATGAAATAACAGCTGTGTCCGCCCTTCATATCATTTCTTATAGTTTCTTCACGCCAAGCATCAGAAAAAGAAACTGTCCCAATTTGATAAATATCGCTGATATCCTTTTCTTCTGCTTTTATAACTATTAATTCATACCGTGAAGTTTTTCCCATAAAACCTCTGCCTCACTTCTGCGAATATAATTTGGCATAAGCTGAAGGGGATCATCAATTTGTCCTTTTTCCCATCGGACAAATGCGGCCATCGCCACTGAAGAGGCACGGGCACAGCAATTATGGGGTGGTGCCACCTGTATCCCTTCTGCAAGAAGCTTTTCCCGATACATTTCTGCACCTTCACCTACGGCAAGAATCGGTCCGCCATGGCTGGCTGCTGCTTTAACCACTTCATCAATAGAGGCTGCTTCTGCGGGTGCTTCCTGCCATATCTCATCAAAAGAGCCATACATCGCCGCATAAACGTTTCCACGCTGGGCATCCAGCAGGGGAAGAATAAAAGCTCTCGCGCCAACCAGATTCCATACCAGCGCTTCCAGGGTATCTACGCCGATAAGCGGAACTTTCCATATATAAGCTGCTGTCTTTGCGGTAGCAAGTCCGATACGGAGACCGGTAAACGACCCCGGTCCTTTGGCAGCGGCAATGGCAGTAATCTCCTTTTGATCCACTCCTGCATCTTTCAGTATTTCATCCATATGTGGTATGAGCTGTTCTGAATGGGTTAACCTTTTCTGTACTGTCCACTCGGCTACAAGCTTGTCCTTCTCCGCCAGCGCACAACTGAGAACAAAAGAAGAGGTATCAATGGCAAGCAACATACTTTATAATCTCCTTTACAACTGATTCCGGAGCGCCTTTTCCCCAGCACAGGGAAATATGGCGCATAGTCTCATTGATTCTTTCTATATGGACAGTAATACTTTCCGGCGGCAGCAAAGCAGGAAATACATCCGCCCACTCTACGACTGTCACACCACCGCTGCTGTACTCCTCCCATCCGATATTATATAAATCTTTTTCGTCACCCAACCGATAAAAATCAAAATGCTTCAGTGGCAGTACCCCCTCATAATAATTCATAATCATAAAGGTAGGACTGCCAACCGCATCATTGATACCCATTCCCTTAGCCAGCCCCTGGACAAAGTGTGTTTTTCCCGTACCAAGGTCACCATTTAAGGCGATAAACAGGTCATTCACTGCATGAGCGCCAATCCACTCACCAAAGGCCATTGTTTCTTCTTCACTGTGAGTTGTCAAATTCACTTCATCCATGAAGCCACCTCATTAATTCATCAAAGCGCATCATGCCGATTCTGTATCCTTCGCCATGAAGCACACGAAGTTTGGCAGGGTTCCGTTCTGCCCGGCTGACTTTCACCGGATTTTCAGGACGGAAAATAAAAACATCTCCCTTTTTTTCCATCTGTAAAATCTTTTCCAGCCGTGCATTGTACCGTTCCGGAATAGTACACATGGAATCTACAATGGCAGGATATTTTCTTCCCCACACGGCTTCTGCCATCTTCCTCAAGAAATAGGGCATCTGCCTTTTTCTGTAGGAAATCGGCCGTGTCAATATATATACAGATTTTTTTACAGGAAAAGGAAGTTCATCATAAAATGGAACAAGTGGCATGGCAAGTCCGCCATCCACATAAGGAATGCCATCTATTTCTACAGGCGGCGAAAGAACAGGAATGGATGCACTCGCTTCTACGGCTTTCACAAAGTCTTCCTCACTGCGGCTTTTGTTTGAAATATAACGTGCCTTCCCTGTTTGTCCGTCGGTTACAACAGCATACAATTCAGTATCTGATGCACGATATGTTTCCATGTCCATAGGATCCAGTTCATTTGCCAGCTCGCCAAACATGAATTTAAAATTGAAATAGTTCTTTTCTCTGAGAAGATGTTTTATTCCCATGTACCGCGGATCATTACAATAAGTCGTATTGATTCGGATATTGCGCCCTTTTTGTCCGGACATATAACACATTCCCTGCATGGCTCCTGCTGACGTACCAACTACCTTCCGGAAACGGAGCCCCTTTTCAATAAATACATCTAAAACGCCTGCCTCAAAAACACCGCGCATAGCGCCGCCCTCCAGGACAAGGGGAATGTCCATCGGTACATAAAAATCAAACGAATTTATCTTTTCCGTCATACACCTCACGGCACTATACTGCCTTTATCCCGTAAAATTCACTTCTTTTCTTCCGTACGAACAGACTGCATTTTTACAGCGTCAATTTTCGCACGAATTATGTCTTCATCACCAAGATAACCTACATGATCAACTGTAAAGTCCTCATTCAAATGGTATACAAGTGGCACACCTGTAGGAATATTCATACCGGCAATTTCATCATCAGAAATATCTTCCAAATACTTTCTCAGAGCACGGATAGAGTTTCCGTGGGCTGTAATTAAAACATTTTCTCCCAATTCAATTTTAGGCTTGATTTCCGATTCAAAATAAGGTGCTACACGGGCCACGGTATCTTTCAAGCATTCCGTCAGCGGCAGCTCCACAGTTCCTTTATACCGCCGGTAAGGCGCCTGTTTTGCAGGATTTCGTTCATCATCCTTCGGCAAAGCCGGCGGCCGCACATCATAAGAACGGCGCCAAAGATGGACTTGGGAGTCACCATATTTCTCTGCTGTTTCCTTCTTGTTCAAGCCTTGGAGCGCGCCGTAGTGACGTTCATTCAAATGATAATCTTTTACCATGGGAATCCATGCCAGATCCAGTTCATCAAGAACAGTATAAGCAGTATGAATGGCCCGCTTTAAAACAGACGTATAGCATATGTCAAAATGGTAATTTCCTTCTCTCAAAAGTCTTCCTGCCTGATGGGCTTCTTCATACCCTGTTTCTGTCAAATCTACATCCGTCCAGCCGCAAAACAGATTCAGCTTATTCCACTGACTTTCTCCATGTCTGATTATTACGAGTGTATGCATAATTCCTCCTTATGAACGAAAATGGTCATACCCTGCTATTGTAAGCAGTTTTATACTATTTTTATCTTTAAGAAATACCTGCCCTTTCCCTGCTTTCGTGACATGTCCGATTCCGGTCACACCACCAATACCCTTTACATATTCCCAATTCTTTTTAGAAATCGTACCAACCAATTCATAGTCTTCTCCACCATTAATGGCAAAATGGAAAGGCTCTTTTCCACAGTCCTGTCCCCATCGGCAAAGTTCATCAGACAGAGGAATCCGTTCTTTTTCCAATTCTATCGTCACTCGGCTTGCCGATGCTATTTCATTGATTTCCCGCGAAAGACCGTCAGATACATCATTGAGCGAAGAGGCTCCACTTTCTCGAAGGATCCGACCAAAATCTATCTGCGGTTTCGGTCTTTGGTGCCGGATTACCAACATAGGGTATTCTTCTTTCTTACCATCTAAAAGGATAGACAACCCTGCTGACGAATCACCAAGCGTTCCTGTAACAAAAACAATATCTCCCTCTTTAGCACCGCTCCGTTTTACCGCTTGATTTTCAGGAACGATACCTACTATCGTCCCTGTGAGAATAACCCCCTGTTTTGAGCCGGTGATGTCTCCACCAAGAAGATTAACGCTGTGTTCACGGCAGCATTCACGGATTCCATCATAACAGGATTCTATCCACGTAATAGACAAATCCCCTGGAAGCGCAGCAGATATTACGAAAGATACCGGTTCCGCCCCCATGGCCGCCATGTCACTGAAATTCACAGCACACAGATGATATCCCGTATCAGCGGCAGACATCGTTCTTTTTGTAAAATGAATTCCTTCCACCATAGTATCCGTGGAAATCACCTCGTCGTATCCGCAAGGCGTTATAAATACAGCTCCATCATCGCCCGCACCCAGCTTAACCAATTCAGGCCGGTAAATAAGATCATGGGCAACACGGTGAATACATTCAAACTCACCGATATCCCGCAAAGTTTTTTCTTTCATCACTCCAAAATTTCCACGCCAAGTTTTTTCATTGCATCTATTGCTGCCAAATGGCCGTTATAATCCACATAACCAAGACCTTTGACAAGAAGCGTGACTTTATGCCCAGCCTTTAATAACTCAAAAACCGTTTCTTTGATACAATATTCAGAAGCAATGCCACCTACATAAACATGGTCTGTCACCATTGTTCCAAGTGGAATCCCTTTTTTATTTATTCCATGGAAAGCGGAATATTCTTCAACAATATCATCCATTCCTTTATGAAAAATATTTTCTTCATTCGGGCGATTTTTAACATCGATAATATCCGCAAAGAAATGTCTGTCCAAAGCAGAACCTTTTTCCCCGGCGACACAATGAATCGGCCAGATGCCTCCATTCACCTTAAAAGACCTGTTTGCCGGGCTGTGCCAATCAGAAGTATACAACACTTCCATCTCATGCCTGTTTATAAAATTAATAAGGTATGCCACCGCCTCATGACTTCCGCTGCATGCCAATGATCCATCAATAAAATCATATTGGCAATCAACAATCACTAAAGAATCCATACCCGCCTCCTTTATTGCCTGTTTTATTTTATTTTAACAGGTTTCACCAGCCATGTAAAAGTGACTTCCCATCAGAGAATATATCCTTGCCAAGTTTTTTCTGTTTCTTGCGTCAATTCTTTTTTATGGGTATACTTTGTAAGTACATCATTATTGAAATTTTCAGTTAAGGAGATGGAAGATTTGGACTTTATTACCACCCTCGCTTATTTTCTGAATGTAGGCGTATTCAGTGCTGTTATCTCTCGTTTTTCCGGTGCGCCTATATCCATCCTTGTATGCTGTGCTGTTCTCTACGTTGGTGCTACACCTTTGGAGACAATCGGCATAATGCTTACTTATCTCGTATTTATGCGTCTGACTATTTACACACAGAAAAATCGGGTAAATTTCAAAAAGATGGAAGTATTTCCGGGATGGAAAATTATCCCTGCAATTGCCCTTATTTTAATTTCTCTTATTCTCTATCCCTTTGCAGGTCTCGCTATTTTCCTTCTCGTATTCATGGCTGAAGTACTGGCAAAGATGCGGATGAAAATCCCAGAAGAACGCCGTATGGAAAAAGGCGAACTTATGCCATACATCATCGGCGGCGCAGTCCTTATGACGCTGTCCATGGTTGCTGTAAAATTTATCCCAGAAACTCTTTATTATGGATTGGGCGGTTTTATTATCTTAGCCCTCTGTGCATTCTTCTGGTGGGTCGGTAATGACCGCGATCGTTTAGCTTCCGTTTGGGATAAGGTCATTCTTGCCGCTTTCATTCCTGCTGGTCTCTATGGTTTTGATATGGCTGATTGGATTGACGACCTGAAAAGAAATGTAAATCCCACACGTCTTGCTTATAATCTTCCTTTCGTATTCCTCCCTGTTTTCTTTATCGCTTTTCTCATGGCAAATATCCTTTTCGGTATTTTTTCCCTTTCCGGTATGGTCATTGTATTCTTTTCCGCTATCGGCCTGCGCATTTTCGGCTACTATGAAATGAGCGGCAAAGGTAAGACAAACCTAATCGCTGTAGGTATTACTGTACTGGTGGCTCTTCTCCTGTTTCTCACCGCACCGATACCGATTGGTATTACACACACAGTAGATGCGTTCCTTAAGCAAAATCAATATGGTTTCACGGGATTACTGAATATGTTCTAAGTGTCTTTAAAACGAAATATTGCCTCATGCTCTTATGCATTTCATCGAATAATATTTTTGATCTTTATTACCATATTGCAGAAATAACTGACTGATTTATTTTACTATTTTCCATATTCCAATTAGAAAAAATATTCCTTGCTCCATTTTCTGAAACGTTATATTTAACCAAAGAAAAACCGGCGTCTCTTCATTAAAGGCCTGACCTTGACAAGAGACATCCGGTTTTATTTCATTTTCTCGGTTTCCATGCTTCTACTTTGACGGAACATGACGGACATACATCAGCCAGAAAACAAGTTTCACAGCTCGGCCTGCGTGCATGACACACACGGCGTCCATGCCATATGAGCCAATGGTGCGCATTGGACCAGTTTCTCATGGGGATAACCTTCTTCAATCCTTCCTCCACCTGATCAGGGGTATCACCGACAGACAATTTTAATCGATTTGATACACGAAATACATGCGTGTCCACAGCGATGGCAGGATAACCGAATGCCACACTTCTTACTACATTTGCTGTTTTGCGTCCTACACCGGGAAGCTTCACCAATTCATCAAAATCTTCTGGTACTTTTCCGCCATATCTTGAAATAAGCATATGACACATACCTAAAAGATTTTTTGCTTTCGCCCTGTACAGCCCGCAGTCATGAATTTCTTTTTCCAACTCTGTCTGTGACAAAGCTCCCATCTTCTCAGGCGTACCTAACCTCGGAAAAATACGATTGGTAATAATATTTACACGTTTATCGGTGCACTGCGCAGACAATATGACTGCGACAAGAAGCGTAAAGGGACTGCCATAAGTCAGCATAGTCCCTTCGTTTTTGTATACATCAGCAAGCCGGCGGAGCTGCTCTGCTTTAACTGCCTTCGTTACCCTCATTTTAATTCCTCAGCAGATAATCATGGGCCGCCAGCGCTGCAGCAGCTCCCTCACCGGCAGCAATGATAACCTGCTTATTCTTTCCGTCTGTCACATCACCCGCAGCAAAAAGTCCCGGAATATTTGTCTTTCCTTCTTTATCTGTAATGATTTCCCCTAAAGAATTTGTAATAACATCTTTCGGTAAATAGCTGTTGTTTGGAATACCGCCTGCTTCCACAAATACGCCATCTACAGCCAATTCTATTTCTTTTCCATCCTTCTTATCTTGTACAACGAGGGACGTGACTTTCCGTTCACCATTAATACGAAGCGGAATGTATTCCATAAGCACTTCGATATTTTCTTTTTCATACATACGTTTTGCAACAATTTCTGCAGCGCGGATACGGCTTCGCACAAGGAGATATACCTTTTGTGAAATCATAGACATTTCAATGGCGGCCTGCACAGCACTGTCTCCGCCACCCACAATCGCAACCGTCTTATTTCTGTAAAACGGTCCGTCACAAGTTGCACAGTAACTGACTCCGCGGCCGGTATATTCTATTTCACCGGGGATATCAAGGGTACGGCTCTTTTTCCCTGCAGTTACAATAACAGTCTTTCCCCGAAGACTCTTTCCATCATCAAGCTGTACCGCAAAAGAACCATCTGACAGATGCTTCAGTGCCTTTACACCTGCAGTAACAAAATCAACGGGGTATTGACGGACATGAGCTTCCATCTTTTCCGCCAGTTCAATCCCCGTGACAGACTGGAACCCCAAATAGTTTTCAATTTCATTGGTCAGCATCATTTGTCCGCCGATATCAGTCGATACAAGCGTCACAGATAAGGCTTTCCTTGCTGCATAAAGAGACGCATTCAACCCCGCAGGACCCCCGCCGATTACGAGCACATCAGATATTTCCATAATACCCCTCCATCTATTTATATCCGAATTTATTGATTTCATTATATCGCCTTTTATCGATATAGTCAACTTTCTTTTTGCGAAAATTTAGTTTTTTTATAACCGATAAATTCACGGAGAATCGAGTTGTCAGGAACAAAATCATCTGATAATTCGCGAAAAGGCTCAAAGAAATGAATTAGTCTCTGCGCCTCCGGATAAAGCGGATTTCCTTTTTTTATCCTCTCCAGCATGGGCCGTGTCATTTTCTTGAGAACAGGAAGCTCATAGATAAGGGCGGAATTGAATACGCGATCCGCCCGATTTTGAAAGGAAAAAATGTTCTCTTCTTCTCCCCGGCGTACTGACTTCCAAATAGACAGCGTATCTTCAGGACTGTGCCCCCTGTATTGGACATCCCGTACCATACGACGGAGCAGACGCGTATCGGACGTAGAAATGCGGTTATGGTTATTGATATTGATTTGTGTCAATGCCGATAAGTATATGCGCATTTGCTGGTAACCGGGAACAAAGTAGGTCAATTTAGGGTTAAGCGCATGCAGTCCTTCCACTAAAACAGGCTGGTTTTCCCCGAGTCGGACAGGTTCATCATACCACTCTTTTTTCCCTGTAATAAAATTGAATCGTGGCAGCTGAACCTCTTTCCCTTCCAAAAGATTTATCACTGTTTCCTCAAAAAGGGAAATATCCATTGCCTGCAGGTTCTCCCAGCTTTCTCCTCCCATTTCATCGCGATTCCTAAAATAATCATCAAGAGAAAGCATTACGGGATGAACGCCATTAACCCATAGATGGATAATCAAGCGTTTCATAAAAGTCGTTTTCCCCGATGATGAAGGCCCTGCAATGCATACCAGACGGATTCCAGGATTTTGGCCGCAGATTTCATCTGCTAATTCTGCCAATTTCTTTTCATGAAGAGCTTCTGCTACGGCAATCAGATCAATGATTGAACCTCCGTCAATGGCATCATTCAGTTCTGCTAAAGAATGGCAGCCTATGAGTTCGCTCCATTTTTGGGATTCCAAAAAAACACGGGCAAACAAAGGCGTTTCTTCCTGTACTTTAATCTCTTTTTCCCCGGGATCAGGTACATGGAGAAGAAACCCCGGTGCATATGAAGACAAATGAAAGATTTTCAAAAAACTCATGTCCGGCAGCATGGGGCCAAAGAAGTAATCAATAAAAGTACCACATTGACTTACACTGATTTCTTTGACCGGCATTTGTGTAACCAGATCTGCATCCGCCTTCCGCCCTTTTAAGCGCAGGAAAGCTTCCGCTTTGGAAATCCCCACAGTCAGCTGCGTAATATCTCTTCCTTCTTTTACGATTTCTTCCATCTTATAACGAAGCACATCCAATTCCTTTTGAAGAGGCACATGTCCATCACTGAATTCACAGTAAAGCGCTTTCCCTAAAGCATGCTTCACTGCTACTTCTATTTTCCCGCCATATACTTCTTTCGCAGCAATAGCAAGCAGCATAATAAGAGATCTTTGATAGGCACGGTGAGCCAGAGGAGAACCAAGAGGAATCCATTTTACATCAGTATCACCGGTAAAGGGCGTTTGGAAATCAATAATATCCCCTTCACAGTCCGCCAGCACTGCCATTTCAGGATCACGGCCTCCGGAAACCATATTCCATAAATTCTGTGGTGTTGCCCCCTCAAATAATTCATATGCCTTCCCCTCACAGGTAATATGCATTATCTTCCCTCCTTTAATTTTCGATCCGGTTTTCCTTTAGGATACCATAAATCAAAAAAAGATGACGATTTACAAAATGATATCCTTTATAAAATCAGCGATTATCTTCCTTAATACAAACAATATAAAACAGGCCCGCCCTATAAGTGCAAAGGTCATGCCTGTCTGATGCCCTATTATCGAAAATACTTTATTTTCCAAATTCGCTTTTTCATATATGCCGCCAGTAAATGGCAAATCCCATGACAAACCGGATGATTCCCGCCAGAAGATATACCTGCCAGATGACTGAATAATAACCGTCGCTGCAATAAGAGATCCTGCCATATTCCCAAACTGCTGCGCTGCGAAAGACAATCCAAACACACGTCCATGAAAAGATCCGGGTGCATACTTGACAAGTGCTGGATTAAGTGATGAATTAAGACCGATTATGAAGCAGCCCGCAAGAAACTAGCATGCTGCACCCCCAAAAATATTATCGAGAACCGCCTGCAGTATCGTGATGGCACCTGTAACAGTAATTATCATGGCAAAATAATATCCATTATTCCGTCCAAAACCTCCCCACAAAGCCGTCGTTAATGCGCCGGCTATACCACACCGGCACTCATGATGGCTCCTGCAGCAATTTCCTCATTTTCCCTTCTTTCTGCTTCCAATTGTATCATTTGACTGTTTCCATCCACGCCACAGCGTCATCCATCATATTTGTTGTCACAAAATGTCCCAGTCCGGGATATTCTATTTTTGCCCCGGCACCGCCTGCTTTTTTAAAAGCATCAAAAAAATGTGCCTGCGCCCGCGGATCGACAGAAGTATCACACTCCCCATTAATCAGCAAAAGAGGACATCTTTTTATATCAGATAAATGATTTAAAGGATTTCTCTTTTCCAATTCTTCATAAAGTGTCCAATTTCTCCCAAAAGAAATCCCAAAACGCGCCTGCATGAATAAATGAGATAATTCCCAGTCACCGGAACCGTTAAAAGAAACAATCCCCCGCAAATGAGCGGAATGCGACGCGGCAATTCCCAAGACAGACAGACCTCCCATAGAATGTCCTATAAGAAAAGGCTTTTCATATCCACAAGAAAAAATTCTTTCATATAAAAAAGGAAATTCTTCCACATTGCTAAAAATTGTTTTCCAAAAAATATCATATCCCTCAGATGTATAATAATCAGACAGTGCATGGCGTTCTCCATGGTTTACCGCATCAGGAATAAAAACTGTATACCCATGAACGGCCAGGAACGCCGCCCGATTGACCTGCAATTCTCCCTTGCTGCTCCAGCCATGATAAAAGATAACTGTCTTTCCAGTTTCCCGTATGGGATAAACCACATAGCAGGGAATCGATCCATATTTTACCTTTTCTACTTTCAGCTGCATCATGATTCCTCCTTTAATTCAGGATAAAACCTGTCAGTCCACTTCCACCGATTATGCAGCCAAAACCAATCTTCAGGATGTTTTTTTATCCAATTCTCAAGTCTTTTATTGATATCATCAGTTATCTGCCGGACGGATTCTTTCTTTCCTAAATTTTTGTCCGCATAGATAGGATCTTCAACAATAATTTCGTAAGTATAATCCGTAAGTTGGTGCATGAATGCCATAAGGACAGGACGGCCTGTCATAAGTGCAAAATGAGCAGGTCCTGTAGGTGTCAATGTCTTTTGTCCAAGAAAGGGAGAAATAAGTCCGGTATCCCCCGGATCCTGATCACAAAGAAGCCCCACAAAATACCCCTCTTTCAAACGCCTCAACATATCTCGAACACCGGTTTTGTATTCTACCGTCTGTCCAGGAATGGACCTATACTCACGAATAAATTTGTCAAAACCTTCATTCGACTGTTTCATCCCCACTGCAAGTATAGGATACCCGTAAAGAGCAAGCGCCGCCCCTTCCAGTTCCCAGTTGCCGCAATGATTCCCCGCAATAATACAGCCTTCCCCTGAAGCAAGAATCTCATCAAGTTTTTCCTTTCCTTGAATAACCACATAGTCGGAAATATTTTTTTTATTCAACAAAGGAAAACGGAATACGGACATCCCGATAGTGCCGAAACGGACTGCCGCCGCCTTAGATATTTCTTCCGCCGTTTTTGCATCCTTCGTGATGTTCCCACGAAAGATATTTTGCAGTGCCAATTTTTTTCGACGGTTGGGGATAAGCATCCAAAAAAACTCGCCCAAAATATGTCCCATTTTTACCGCACTGCGATCAGAAAGACGACAGCAAACACGGCTCAGAAATTTCAATAATTGATAACTCCCATTCATATACATCCTGCCTGACTTGTAATAAAAAAAGATGCAGATGCACCTTTTCGAAAATAACAAAGAACCCTTGTAACAGAATATCTGATTATAATTTGATACCCTTTTCAGTGAGCAGCTTTTCCAAACGGCGCATCTTTTTCATCAACTCCGGAAGACGAGTCACCATGATTTGTTCCCGCCCCCATTCTCCGTGCGGCCGAGCCGGATATCCTACATAAGTTCCCGGAGTTTCGATATTTCCTACCACGCCGGTTTTTCCTCCAAGTACCACATGATCCGTAATATTCACATGTCCCGTGATTCCTGTCTGTCCTGCCAGTACGCAGGAATCACCAATCTTCGTGCTCCCTGCGATTCCAACCTGCGCAATAATAAAGCAATCTTCTCCAATTTCCACATTATGTCCCAAGTGAACCAGGTTATCTACTTTCGTACCACGGCCGATTACGGTGTCATTCATCGCCCCATTATCTACGGCACTGCCGCTTCCCACTTCCACATCATCTTGCAGAACCGCTTTGCCAAGCTGCCGGATATGGGTATGATGACCTGCCGCATCCGTAGAAAACCCAAACCCTTGTCCACCAATTACCGCATGGGCACGAAGAACCACACGATCACCAAGAATACTGTTCTCATGAATCACTGCGCCTGGATTCAACTCACAATTCTTGCCAATTTTCGAATTCTTACCGATATATACATAAGGATAGACGACAGTACCGCTTCCGATTTCTGCACCGTCATCCACAACAACATACGGCATAATCGTTACATGCTCGCCAATAACCGCTGTTTTACTAACTACTGCCGTAGGATGAATTTTACCGTCATGCTGTTCTTCAGGATGATATAATTCAATTAATTTCCCAAATGAACGTCGACAGTCTTCCGTTACAATCAGATTCTTCGTGTATTTTACAGGGAGGGCATCCACCAAAATAACACCAGCCTGCATCTCTTCGATATGCTCAGCGTACAAACCTCTTGCAAAAGTCACATGGGACGATCCCGCGCTCTCTGCACTGCGCACATCATCAATAACTACTGCAGGATCTCCGTACAGTGTGCCACCGACAATTTTCGCCAGTTCTCCGGCTGTTTTTTTCATATTAATCCTCATTTTTTATCTGTTGATGACGGGTCGGATACACCATTCAATTTTTTTAACACTTCATCAGTAATATCTACTGCGCCGGCAGGAACAACCCGCTTGTGCATAACGATGCCTATATTCTTTTCTTTTGCAACAGCCGCGCTTTGTGTTTCCACCATTGACTGGATCTGTTTCTGTTTGCTTTGTACAAAAATCATTCTCTCCTGCTGCGCTTCCTGTACCTTTTTCTGCATATCTTCATCAGACAACCCCGCCTGTGAATCTGTTGTCAATCTATTCTGTATTTCCGCATTCTTATCTGTAATTTCTTTCTGGATCGCCTGGATCTTCGCGGAATCCTGCTGTACTTTCTGTACATCAACCACAGCCACTTTGTTCGCACTTCCGCATGCAGAAACAGCAGCAGCTGCCATAAGTAATCCAATGCATGCTAACTTACGTAATATAGTCTTTCTCATTTATCCTCCTGCTTGCCCATAGCGATAATTTTTCCGGCAATATCACCCGTTACATCTTCCGCGCTGATATTCGCGCGATACTGTGTAAATATCATAGTCAGGTGTTTCTCAGAAGCGACACGCCCCGCTTCCCGTCTGATATCTTCCATCATTTTTTCTTTTAAAGCAGCAATTTCCTTTTGCTTTGCTTCCATTCTGTCTTTCCACTCGGCATTAAATTCCTCAGGTGCTGCCAATATTCCTTCAGCACCAATTGTTTTCATCGTCTCCGCCCGTTTTTTATCCAAATCTGCTTTAATTTCAGCAGCCTGTTCATCGGCATACTTTTCTAATTCGGCACTTCCCTTTTCCCGTGCTGAATTCATCTTTTCCACGTCCTCCGGCAACCAGCCGTTCATGGGATATCCGCCTTGAAACGCACGAGAGCTTAAAAGTTCATGAAGCTCTTTTTTAATCTGCTCTTTTTCGTCACCCCTTACACCGAGAACGGTCAGTTTCATTTGAAGATTAGCCATACGGGCTCTTTCTTCCGCAGTCAGATTATCAACAGAAAAAACACCTTTTTCTTTATATTTCTCAGACAATTCCGAATAAAGATCTTGAATTTTACGATTCAATTCATCTTCTTTGGTCTTAACACGAATTTTCAGCTCATTCTCGGCTGCCAGCCGATCGCTTTGATCTTGAACGGAAGCTCTGATTTTAGATTGCTGAGAGGCGACACGGATAATCCGCTGCTGTTCATTCTTATATTTCTCCACCAAATGGCTATATTCTGTCTCCAGCCGAAAATATTCGCTGTACTTAGGATGAGATTTCACGAGAGTTTCCAAATCGGCCACACCATATACCGGATGAGGTGCGGTCTGCTCCGCCTTTTTCGTCCCGCAGCCGGCCAACGTAAGCCCCACACCTACAAAGATCATTGCCAGTACCTTTATCAAGCGGCTATTTCTTCTCATGGACTCTTACCGTTATTTCGTGGTCGATGAATCTGTCTTTGCTGCATCCGTCTTAGCAGCATCAGCACTCGCGGATGTTGATTTTGCCAGAGAATCACTTACATCTTTTGTAATATCTGTTCCGCCATAAATAACTGCTGCTTTATCTACCACAAGAGAAAGCCCTCTCTTGGAAGCAACAGATTTAACCGCCCCCGTTACTTGATCCGCCATTTCTTTTTCGATAGAAGTACGTTTCTGATTGAACTGCTGCTGCATATCGGCAAAAAGTTTCTCTTTTTCAGCATCAGTCATATTTTCTGCTTTTGCATCAAAATCTTTCTGCATTTCATCCGCCGTTTCCTTCAACTTTTTCTGGTAATCTAATGCAAGCGTCCCATTATCGGAAATTACCTGACGCTGATCGACGACCCCAATATCGGATGTAGGGGCGGCATTGGCGGTATCCCCCATAGAAACAATTGCCATGATACCGACAGATGCGATAAATACACCTGCCAACGCAAACGAAAAGATTTTCACATTTTTCTTATTTCCAAGTGCTGTCATCATAATAAACCACTCCTTTTACAAATTGGCAATAAGCCGCAGCCATTTGCCTTCTTCATCATTATACACATATTCAAGAGTTATGTAATTATGGATCTTGTAAGAAAGTCCATATTCATTTTCTTTTTTCCCCCAATCATGATCATACCGCAGGGCAACTTTTTCACCAAAAGGCACACGTGCAAATACATGATTGGCACTTTCCATAAAATCGTACTTATACCCTACCTCAAGAATATCTCCAAAACGATGCTGCCAGCCACCATAAACATTCCACTCCATAGGACCAGGATACAGCTGTACTTCACCGAAAAGAACATCATGCTTCCCCATATAATGCCCAAGCATACCACGGAAAGCATAATTTTTATCCCCATCACGCCCTGTATCCAGCCAAGCTTCCGTCTTAATAATCCAGTGATCTGTCAGAGCGTCCACTTTTAAAACGGAATCCGTTCCTGCCGACAAATTTGTCTCCACATCTATCTCATACTTTTTAATAAAAGAATCCTCTAAAAGAATTTCCTTCATGTGATTCGAAATATCCTGGCTGTGCCGGGCCACGAAGCTCACGGGAAGTCCCTCCAATCCTTTCATCGCTTCTTCTGTCCGGCTGGCTGCGCGAAAAAGCAGAATCCGCGGAATCGTCGTTTTATGAAAGGACAAGACGCTGCTTCTCACAATCTCCCCTTTAGGAATCAGAAATATGCGTACTTTTGTTTCCTTGCCTGAATGAACCTCAAACTTCGCATCAAACTCAGGAAGAATCTGTTTCATCAAATCCCGTCCTGCAGACTGGGAGACACTTTCCGCCCACCCCACGGAATCCACGGGAAGACCGGTCAGTAATTCCGTCATAAGCACCGGTACGGAAGTCGTGTCTTTTTGGACATACTTCGCCGCTTCTTCCGTCAAATTTCCATAATCAATTTCTGTACTGACAGTTCGTATAATTTCCCCTACCGGCTGTAACTCCACAGAAATCGATGTATGTTCTCCATAAGCCACCTGCAAATCACTTACCATATACCCGATAACGACGCGATTAACAATATCCGCCAAAACTTTATTGTACTGAACCGCGTTCAGACGGAAAATATTTTCCTCCTTTCCCACAAAAACACGGTTCCCAATAGCAGAAATGCTGGATTCTATCCGTTTTCTCACAGAATCAGGAACTTCGCCCTGCATCGTTGCTACGGATACACCTACACTTTTTATGGGCGCCGCATCCACATTATGCGGCAGAAAAACAAAGCACGCGAGCAGCCCCACGCCTGCCTGCACAACTGCTTGTCTCCGTAAATAAGGAATCATTTCCCATCCTTATCCTGTGATTAAAACTGTGTTCCGAAACTAAAGTGGAACTTATTTCTGTCACCATGCCCATAATCAAGGCGGATCGGCCCGATAGGCGTCTGAAGACGAAGCCCGACACCCACAGAGAAATTAAGAGAGTTGTCATCCTTATACCACGGAATCTTTCCTTCATCAATCCCCCAAGTCGAACCCATATCGGTAAATACGACCCCCTGTACCTTCTTTGCGATGGGGAAACGGTATTCCAAAGTAGCGGCATACATTTTACTTCCCTTAAACTGGTCATCTTCATAACCGCGGAGTGTGTTGGAGCCGCCTAAATCAAAAAGATTACCGTAAGATACATTACCGTCAATATAACCTGCCATTACACGGAGTGCAAGAATATGTCCATTACCGAGTCCTTTGTAAAAACGCCCCTCCGTGGTGAACTTGTAGAAGTCATAATTTCCGCCAAGTCCGTGTCCGCCCCACTGTGCTGAAAAGGACAAACGTCTGCCCTTGCTGGCATTGAAGTAATTATCACGATTATCATATACATGGGTAAATGTCAGGCTGTTCGTCCTGCCGAAATTATCAAAGATAGCTTTTCTCCATTTTGCTTTTGTAGCGGCAGTTTCTTTGCTCGCACCACTTCCCCACTGGAATCCGTCTTCATCTTCATAGGATTCCTTTACAGATTCAAAGTTCAGATAATTGGTGCGGTATTCATCACTGACACGCCCCCAGGTAAGATTCCATCCTTTTCTTCTCTTATCGTATTCTGCAATAGTATCACCATCTGCATTATAATCATCGTATTTATAAACTCTGTTGAAAATAGAAGCACCCAGGGAATCCCCGTTGGAATTGATCCATGGTTTCGTATAGGACAGCTGATAATTTTTACCATGCCCTGCTCCGCCAAATTCCCAGTGAAGATTTACTTTATCACCAGTTCCGCGGAAATTGGTATCTCCCAGTTCGAAAATACCGACCATGCCGTCAGAATCAGAGTACCCCGCCCCGACAGTAACAATCCCGGTCTTCTGTTCAATAACATCAATTTCTACAGATACGTTGTGGTCTCCTTCCGTACCGGGAAGAAGCTTCATATTTACATCTTCAAAATACCCTAAATTATAAAGACGTTCCATGCTGCGGCTTGCAAGGAATTTATTAAAAGGCTGCCCTTTCTTGAATCGTAATTCACGAAGAATAACCTTGTCTTTTGTCTTTTCATTGCCTACAAGCACTATGTTTTCAATCTTACCTTCAGAAATCGTTATATGCAGCGTTCCGTTAGGAGTTACCTGTACATCAGGAACAGAAACAAGAATGTACCCCTGTTTCAAGTACATATTTTCAATTTCATGTATTTTCTGATTAACCAGGACAAAATTCAATACGCTGTCCTGGGGAATATTCATGATATTTCTCAGATATTCATCAGTAAAAATGGTATTCCCCGTAAATTCCACATGATGGACAACCGGATTAGATACCAGTTTGTAATCAAGCTGCACGCCCTCCGGAATTTCGGAAAAAGACGGAGAAATCTGGGAAAATACACCTGTGCTGCCAAGGGATGCCACATCATTTCTTACACTTTCAGCGGAAACAACACCACCCGGTTTGCTCTGCAGCAAAGGATACAGTTTCGGTTTGACTTCTCCAGGAACACCTTTGAAATCGACAGCAGTAATCGTTTTACCCTCCTGCGAAGCAATTGCCGCATCATCTTCTGCTGACAAATACAGGGATGCATCGCCCACAGCCACTGTCTGTTGAGACTGCTCCACCGCAAGGGCATCCGCCTTCCCTATTTCATTGGAAATTTCCCTTTCACCTGTAGCCTGTCCACTTTTTACATCAACCATGGAGCTCTGGGACATATTATTTCCGCTCCCTGCCATCTGCGGTGCTTCCGCAAAAACACTGAACCCTGAAATAGAAATCAGTACTGCAGATACGAGCAAAGTCTTTCTCCGTCTTGAAGTAATCATAAATATCCTCCTAAATTATTTCTTGCTTAGATTTATATTATATCAGGACTGCCCCCTTAAAGCACGTCCTGCTTCGCCAACTACGCTTTGAATCTCACTTTGCGACATAACGGGAAGTATGGGCGCAGGCGCTTCCGTCTGTATACTTTTCGTCGGTACCGGATCCGTATTAGATGATTCAGTTGCCGCCACGGTCGGCTGTACCGTTTCTGAAAACACCAGATTTTTATCTTCCGGCACTTTCGGCACTTCTTCTTTTGAAACAGTTGTTTCCCGGGATATCACAGGGGATTTATCCGCATTTGCAGAAAACAGATTGCTAAATCCAATAAACAGGACTGCCGCGGCTGCCATGGCGGAAAGTCGGATTCCCCACTTCTTTGCTTTTTCATGAGGATGTGTTTCTTTCAGCCGCTGCATTTCCGCCTGCGCCATCATTAAATTTAACTCACCGGAAATGTCTTTATTATTCGAATAAGAATTTTCCGCTTTATCGAGCCATCTTTTTACAGATTTTACCCGTTTCAGTTTATCGCCAGGCATATATTTCCCCCCTTATATAAACATAATCCGGTTTTTATATGTGGTTATAAACATCAATTATTGCCTAAACACGCCATTCCTCTATCAATTTCTTCCGTTTTCTGAATTTTTCAGCATGAAATCATATTGTATCGATTTTCACTATTTACGTTCATGCATTAGCTTGGAAAGCATACCGCGAAGGCGGTGGATTCCGCGTTTTTCAAGGCGATACACATAAGCCGTACTTACGTCCATCTCATTGGCAGTTTCAGCTACCGTTTTTTCCTTCAGATACACACTTCGGATAACATCCTGTTCTTTCATTGGTAATCGACTGACTGCCATCGAAACAGCAGAATGCAGAGAATTTCTGTCAGTAATTTCAAAAGCCGTATCGGGTGCAACCTGCAGTGTAAAAAGTTTTTCTTCCTGTTCTTCCCCCATAAGAATATCATTCTGGCCTTTCCGTAAGAAGTCCAGCATTCTTCCTCTTATGCGATGAATGGCATATAAAGAAAATGCAACGCCCTGCTCAATATCAAATTTTTCAGCGGCTTCCATAAGCCCGACTGTCCCTTCCTGGATCAAATCCAAAAGCACGGTTTCCTGCACAGGATACTTTGTCGCCTCTTTGAACACAAGAAGCTGGTAATGCTCTATCAATTTCTGACGTGCCTCCAGTTCCCCTTCATTCTTATAGGCATCCCAGAGCCGTGCTTCTTCTTCACGGGACAGCTTCCCTTCTTTAGGGAGGGAACTTATGTACTCTGATAACATTAGACTCTCCTAAAATTTAAACTTCCAATCCGTACCGATATAACTATCATGTTCGTTATTATACCATGAAGAAATACCTATGTGCGAATTTAAATCATAATGAAATCCGATACTTGTTTGATTATTATTAACACCGGTCGTCGCAGTGAGCATAAAATTATTGAACAAGTATTTCCCTATTTTAATATAGTAATAGTTGTCATTATTTACTGTTCTGCTGTCATAATAATCAGTCAGGCTTGATGTAATACTGATCATATCAAGCCCAATGGTTTCTTTAAAGAAATCCTGCACACTGTTTCCCAAAACCATTGTCAAACCCGCATTGAAAAGTGCACCTTTTATAGCTTCGGTATTATCGCCTTCCGGATTAGCATGTAATGTCAGAAGCATGAGAATTTGGGAATCGTTCAGATATGGTTCACTGTGAAACTCTGTTTTCAGATTACCGGGAATTCCATCCATTTCCGCTGTAATATTGTAACTTCCTACTTTTGTTGTTCCTTTCATATGGATTGCGGGAAGGATATTTCCCTGCTCTCCATTCCAAGCCGCATATCCCGAAGAAATATTAAATTCCGTCATATTGACTTTAACGGTACCTTTTTCTACATTGACCTTCCCTATGACAGCAGGTGCACTGACAGGACCTTCTGCTTCTATATTTCCTGTCAGTCGCAAATCATAAAGAGAGCTGCTTTTTGCCCTGACATTATCCCCGACAAGGACATCCAGCTTTATCAAGGCCGGTATGGATGAACTGCCTGAATCTGAGAGCAATGTAAGCGGAAATTCAACAAGCGCATCATGAATGTGAATATTACCTTCAATCCCCGGTACGTCCATCACTTCACCAAGGCAAAAATCAGCATCTAAAGAGCCTTTATAGTAATCAGAATGTATATCGGGCGCATGGAGATGCGCTTCTCCATTATATGCAATAATAGCACCACGATCCCATTCCAATCCGCCTTTTACTGAGGATTTCCCCGTCCCAAAAATGGCATTCCCCTCCACAGTTGCGCTCTTTCCATCAAATTTCACATCCATATTTAAAGGAAAGATAGGATCGTGTAAAGTAAGCAATTCTATCCGTCCATTCTTTACGGAAACATACCCCCTGAGTTCCGGATCATCCCAAGCCCCTGATACCTTCACATATCCTTTGATCGGGCCCTCTGCTGAAGTTACCGGATTAAAGAACAGTGCCAGCGCATTCATATCTGCATGATCAAGATTGATATCTAAATCCAATGGCGCCGCATTGGCGGAAGAAACACGCGTAAGCACATTAACAGGTATGGATCCTTTCATGCTTGCTTTATACGGATTTCTCCTTGCAAGAGCCTGTGAAATATAGATTACATCCCCTTCCGTATTCCCCATAAATGAAATATCATCAAAAGCATAGCCATTATAAACCGGATGATCAACACCTACAGAAAAGTCAATTTGCGGATTTTCTTTTGTGCCCTTTAAATCGACTGCTGCAGTCATTTTTCCATCTAAAGTTATATTTTCTTTCCCTGTCACCCGGGGTATCCAAGAAATGTCCATATTGCTGGCGGCCGCCTGAATATCAAAATCACCATTACTTGACATCCCGCCCTGAGCAGCTAAAATACCCTCTCCTACAGGAATATACAATTTTCGTATAGAAAGTGCATGGTTTATATAAGAGAAATCTATATCGCCTTCTCCCAGAACAGCATTTGCCAACTGCCCCCCATTCACTTTCGCACGAAATGTAATATTTGGGTCCTCCATTGTGCCGTTAAGAGACATCCCGCCATTTACAGTTCCGCTAATATTAGAAATCGGTAACCCCAAAAACCGGACGACCTCTGATATATCCCAATCATGAAATTCCAAATCGCCCGCTATAATTCCTGACTCTTCATTATATAGGCCTTTCCAGTTAAAAGCCCCTCCTCCTTGATGAAAATCCCCATCAGACACGGACAGTATATGATTCTCATATTGAATCCCCGCAGAAAGACTGCCAAGACGGCCTTTACCGATTTGAATTTCACGGCTCTGTGCCATTCCTGTAAATGCGGGATTATCAGTCGTTCCGGAAACATGACCTTTCAATGTGGCTTTCCCGTTGAATCCCTTATCAGGCAAAAGCTCACCTACATCTATATCTGTCAGCGTGACATCCATATTCAGCGTATCGCCGATAATACTGCCATTAATCAAAGCCGTCCCATCATAAATATAGGCTAACCCGTCCTGAATGGTTATCTTTCCATCATCATAGGAATATTTCCCTGATACGCTTTGGAATAATTGCCCTGCAACAGATCCGTCCCATGCAAGAAAGTCCCCCGACACGGATGGCTTCTCGGATGTTCCGGTGACATTCACCGTATTTTCAACCCATCCGGTAACAGGATATGACATACCTGCCATTTTCAAAATACTTTCTATACGAATTTTTTCACTTTCAATTCTTAAATTTAATTCGTGCGGCGTCTCTAATCCGACTGTCCCCTTTATATGATGACTGCCTTCCCCGTTTTTCCACACGAGAGAATCAATCCTCAAACTATCTTCCGCTCCGGTAAGATGTCCGTCTATAGTATCAAAAGCGGCATTATATATATGCCCGTCACGGGCATGAATCTCCCCTGTAAAAGAAGGAAGCGACTCTGACCCCGTAATCCGCATATCAAAAGAAGTTCTCCCCGCAAGATTTATATCGACGAACTCAGAAAACTGCGCCATATCTAAATTCGTCCCCACAGCCCTGATACTCATATCATCTGCAACATAAATACCATTTATGGAAAATATTCCCTCCCCCGATTGCCCATTCAAATAAGAAATCTCATATGTATCATCATGAGCCGCTATTTCACCGGCAATGGAATCCGCACAAAGCCCATTAACTTCTACACCATCTCCGGTAAAAGTCGATGTCCATCTCCCATTTTTATAAATGCCTTCACCGGTAATAAAAGACGCACTATTCCCATTATATGAGATATTCTGTCCTTTTCCCGCTGCCGTTGCCGAATATAAAGTCATACTTCCATCAAAGTAATTACCTTGGGCAATAACCGACCCGTTTATAATCCCTGATAAATCATAGCCTAAAGGAATATCGCCTGCGGAAATATCCTCTACAGTTATTTCACCATTAAAATCACCGGTTGAAAAACTGTACTTCCCTTTTCCTGTCACAGTTCCGCCGGCCATATGAATCATCAACGATGAAAGTGCCAGCGTCCTTTCACCATAATCAAAAGCTGCCGATCCGTCTTGTATTAAAACATTCCGGCAACAAACGTCTTTTACAGAGATTTTCCCTGTCAGTACCGGATTGGAAAGACTACCTCCTATATGCACATTTCCTGTAGCATACCCCTTAACGTCTTCCGTTAAAATAACTTTTGATGCATCTAAATAGGAAAAATTCACATTACCACTGATAAGAGGATCTTCGCCTTTCCAATTCATTGCTCCGCTGCCGGCAATAATCTGTCCATTCACTTTCCCTGAAAAATTTTCTATCTGAAGAACCCCGTCACAAATATCAAAAAAGGCCGCCACATCCGTAAGAGCATAATTTTCATAGCTCACCGCAGTCTGATCAAGGCGACCTTTTACATGATAAGACAGGACGCCATCACTTCTCCAGATTCTGGCGCCCGTCACTTCTCCCATACCGTTTCTTATATCAAAAGAATGCACCGCTCCCGGCATTTTCTCAATCAGCGGCTTTAAAAACTGTAAAGATGCCGGTTCCGTCTGTATATTTCCTTCAAAATTATTTTCATCCGTATATGACAGATCCCCATCAAAAGGGACTTTCAAAAATTCTCCTGCCAGGGTTCCTTTGATTTTCTCATCTCCCCCCCTGGTAAGATCGCATTCTACCCTTTCAAAAGTGTAGATGTCTCCCGTCTGCGTTTCCACCTTGAGATTCCCGTTTTTCAAAGCTACGGAACCATGAAATTCTCCTGCAGATTCATCAGCAGAGTGCTTAACCAATTCCTGCACGTTCCACTGCCCGTCTTTTCTTTCACGCACAGTCATCATCGGTTCTTCCATAGTGATACCACTCACCACATTAAAAAGATCACCATCATGCATCAGATAATTATATAGAGCACCTGCTGACCAGCTGATTGTCACATTAGCAGACTTTAAAACATCTTTTCCCTCTTTATCCTTTAATTCCACAAAGTCAAAAGACAGATTATACCGGGGATCTAAATCCATTGTACGCCATACAAGTGTGCCATTGATTTTTTCCTTAACAGCATCTTGGATAACAGGCTCTAAATTTTGCACGACAATAGGCCGTATAAGAAGGTAGACCACGGCAAGCGCAAGAAAAATAATTGCACCAATCCCGTTTAACCACCATTTAATTTTATCGTTCAAAATAAACTCCTATCATGGATAATTTTGTGACAATTACTTTTTGGCAGTAAACTCCGGATGGATAACTGCCGGAATCCCCATGGCATTTTCAAGCGTAGCCAAACCGACATTGTAATTATATAATGCGGTAATATGATTTGTCCTCGCCTTATTTAAAGCAAGCTGGGCATCAAGAACATCCAAGTTGATTCCGACACCTGAACGATACCGGACCGTCGCAATCTTGTACGCCTCTTCCGCCTGTTCTACAGTAGCTTCTGTCGCACGGATCTGCTCCCTAGCAGATAAAATGTTTAAATAATCCTGTCTGATTTCAAGCTCTATCGATTCTCTTGCCTTTAATAAGGTTTCTTCCGCAGACTTCAAGCCGGAAGATGCACTCTTAATTTTTGCATCAGTCGTACCACCATCCCAAATACTCCAGCTCACCGTTCCTGTAACAGTCCAATCATCTTTATCCAAACCGCCAAGACCAGCCGTGTTCCAAGAATAACCGCCCCCTACAGCGACTGTGGGCATGTATCCCGCCTTTGCAATACGAACCTGTTCCTTGGCAATACGGACATTATAATCTGCTTTAATCAGTTCCCATCTGTACTTTTGCCCCATGGCAATAGCTTGTTCCAACGTAATATCAAAAGTTGGTTCCGGAAAATCTTTATCAATTGGGTTTAATTTCGTATTCATAGGAAGGCGCATGATATTATTCAAATTCGCTTCCGCTATATCACGAGAGTTTGCCGCTGCAATACTGTTCTGTTTTGCATTTGCAAGAGAAACATTTGACGAGAGAACATCCAGCTTTGCCACAACCCCCGCATCATACTGCTGTTTTACATTAGTCAGGTGCCTATCAAGGTTTGTAACCGATTCCATAGCTACATCCGCCAGTTTAATCATTTCTAAATACTGGTAATATGCCTTAGCCGCTGCAAGCTTTGTTGCAGCTTCCGTTTGGTAAACGTTTATATGAGCCACATCTTCTGCATAACGGGCTGCATCAATCGCGCCTTCTACGGCTCCCCCTGTCCAAATCGGCCAAGATAACGTCAACCCCTGATTATATCCATGATTTGCACCGTAAAATCCTGCACTATTAGCAGAGCCCGCTTTCACCTGGTTTCTTGCCCATTTATAAGATAATGATGGGTTTTTAGCCGCTGCCGCCTGGCTGACTGCAGTTTCCGCCTGTTCCAAAGACAATTCTGCCAACCGGATATCACGATTATTTTGAATGGCCGTAGAAACTGCACCCTTTAAATCTATATCTATATTAGATGTTTCTGCCTTTACCTTTCCCTCGGGCATCATATCATTTAAATTTTTCTGCAAAAGCATATTGTCAAAATTTACTTCTTTTGCAGAAACACTCTGTTTCATTTGGGCTTCAATCGCCTTTTCTGTCAGTTTCGGGTCAGTCGACAAACGAAGGCCCTCTCTCGCATCTGCAGTAATACCTGCTGATAAAGCTGACAATAACGCTATTGATAAAATTACACTCTTCTGCTTGTTCATATTTCTCTTCGCCCTTTCCAAAATCATTTTTTAATACGCATAGCCTAATCCGATATATTCACCTCCGCCATGACGACCATGAGGGAATATTGATTGCCCCACCGCATAAATGCCGGGATATGCTTCATAAGCCCCCCGCAGCCTGACAGTTAAATCATTCGGATCAAAGATATCTGCATCAAATTTCCACTTATCTTTTTTATAGGAAGCCCCGATACCCAATTTATTACGGATAATCCCGCCCCGGATATCGAATTTTCCCTTTTTCTGCCCATACTGCACATTATATACGCTGTCGTTGCCAAAAGACTCAACACCAAGAATTAAAGGGGAATCTCTGCCGATACGAAGCGATACATTGGGAGAAAAATCTTCTCTTTTCGTATTATATAATAATTCGCCCGACACAGACAAACTGCCGCCTGCCATAAGATTGTTTAATTTGTCAGAAACATTTTTTGCATCACCGGAAATTAATCTGGCATTTTCTGAAGCAACTGCCAAATTATCCATGATCTTTCTTGCATCCGCCACTGTTTTTCCATCACCATTCAGCTGGTATAGCATAGAATTCATCTGCGACGTGACACCCTGTATCTGATTGGCAATTTGTATCCCCTGCGCTGTCAATATAGTAAGATTTTCAGAAATAGCGTCAAAGTTGTTTAAGCTTCTCTTGACATTTTTTTGAGCCGCCGGATCGCCTACAATTGTATTGATTCCGTCAAGCATCACCTGCGCAGAAGCCATGAGTTTATCCATTTTGTCCATTGCTGCATCAATCCCCGGCGCAGCCTGCCCCTGTACAGTCATCCCCTCACGCAAGTATCCCCGATCCTGATGTCCACCAACGACTTTGACAAACCGTCCGCCCATCACACTGCTGGTTTGGATAGAAAAATTCGCATCCTTTGGGACTTTTACGTCATCATAAAACCGAAGAACAAGCACAGCTTCTCCATTTTCGATAGAAATATGATCTACCATGCCCACATCAACACCGGCATAATGAATAGGGTTTCCCGGCTCGATCCCTTCTGCTTCCCGAAAATATGCTGTTACATGAAATCCGCTTTTGCCAAACAAAACAGCACTGCTTAGCTGAATTATAATCACGGAAAAAAGTAAAATTCCGATAAAGGAAAATACTCCTACTTTCGCTTCTTGTGACCATTTCAACTAAATTCACCCGCCCTTACCGTGTATTGTTCTGAAGGCAATCCATTCATAAACTGTTTAACTCTGTAATCCCTCGAGGATGCTAATGCTTCTGCCGTACCGACAGCTAAAAAGGAACCTTTATAAAGAAAAGCCATTCTATCAGCAACCATTTCCGCTGATTTCAGATCGTGAGTCACCACAATGCTGGTGACCTTCATTTCTTTTTGCATTTGTTTAATCAACAGACTAATATCGGTCGCACGAATCGGATCCAATCCTGCCGTAGGCTCATCATATAAAATAATTTGGGGATTTAGTGCAATGGCTCTGGCCAGACTCACACGCTTTTTCATACCGCCGGACAAATCGGCAGGCATTAAATCACCAACATCATCTAAGCCTACTAAATGCAGTTTTCCTTCCGTGATATTCTCTATTTCTTCTTCTGATAAATCGGTGTGCTGCCGAAGACCAAAAGCTACATTTTCCTTTACATTCATCGAATCAAAAAGAGCTGAATATTGAAATACCATTCCCATACGGCGCCGTTCCTCATTCATTTCCCGTTCTGTCAATGACGATATCTCTTTCCCATTGACTTTGATAGAACCGGAATCAGGTTTCAAAAGCCCTATAATCAACTTCAGGAGAGTTGATTTTCCGGATCCTGAAGCGCCGAGGATTACCATGGTTTCCCCATCATAAACCGTTAAATTAACGTCTTTCAATATTTTCCTTTTCCCAAAAGAAAGGCATATATGTTCTACTTCAATCATAGATATCCTCAAAATAAAATAGAAGACAGAAGATAATTAGCCGCAAAAATCATAATTATAGAATATACAACAGACTGGGTTGTCGCCCTCCCGACACCTTCCGCCCCTGCTTCACAGGTCATTCCGCGATCACATCCGACAAGTGCTACAATCATCCCAAATACGACAGATTTCATCACGCCGATATAAAGATCGGAAGGTATACAAAAGACTTCAATGGAATGGATAAAAACATAAGAAGAAACTCCATGAGTCAACGATGCTACAATCATACCGCCAAAAACACCAATAGAAACACCGAATACTGTCAAAATCGGCAGCATCGCCATACATGAGAGTAGCCGTGGAAGGACAAGATAGCCGACAGGGCTGACCGCCATGCATCGAAGAGCATCAATTTGCTCAGTCACGCGCATCGTCCCAATTTCTGCCGTAATAGCAGCACCTACGCGCCCCGCCAAAACAACTCCGCAAAGCACCGGCCCCAATTCGCGCCCCATTCCGATAGCTACAATTGCACCGACAGTAAACCCGGCGCCATATTTTGTCAGTTCTCCCGCAATCTGCACAGAAAGAACCATCCCCGTAAATAAAAGGGTCAACGCTACAATGGGAAATGACAGTACCCCCAAATCAAGACACTGCTTAATCGTTTCCCTAAAACGCAGATGATTTAACTCCTTACATGAGGAATTCAGGAGCAATATTACGGCGCCAAGCTGATGGAACAGACCAATGGTCTTGCTGCCAAGCAGTTCAAAAAATCCCACCGTAACACCTCTTTCTCCTAAACCTACAGGAATCCCTAATATAATACCTCAAAATATAGTTTGATACAATATTTTTGACTATACGTCATTTTTATTTTTTCCCCTTATTCCCGTTATCTTTAGGCCCCGGTGATGATTTTTCCGATTTATTTTTATCAGTATTCTCATCTGTTTTTTCACCGTCAATCAATTTCTTTTCCTCCGTCGTCATTTTGGCAGAAAGTTTTTTATTTGATTTAGCCAATTTTTTCAAAGCAGTATCCCTGTCCGATGGATTCATCACCTTGAACGTAAATTGCCCATCACCATAAATAACATAGTCCGTATCCACACGGCTTTTTGGTGATTCTTTATCAGTATCAAGGCCGGTTCCGCCTTCTTTCTTTTTTAAATCTACCGGATCTTTGCCCGCCGGTTTGTTTTGAATTTCCGCTTTCACTTTACCATCTTCCTCTTTCGAAACCATGCTGACATCCGGATCAATGATTTCTACCACAACCTGGTTGTTCTGATCTTCTTTCATCAGTTTTCCGTGAAGATCATCAAAATTCTTATAGCTGCGGAGACGGCTTAATATTTCTTCCGTTAGATTGTATTTCTGCTGCTGGAGCAGGTATGGTAATGGTACAACACCTCCACCACGTACTTCCAGCACCATATTCCCAAGCGGCTGATCTTCAGGCACATCAAAAGACAAATCTTTATAAAAGACCTCTCCGCGCCAAGGCTGGAGACGAGCACGGACATAAATTGTGTCTCCCGGACTTACCACAATAGGTGATGCGGATGCATCAAGGATTTTTGCTGTATTCCTTTCCTGCGTCACTTCCATATCCATGGAAATATTTCTAAGAGCATAACTTTCAAACCGGTTTTGCTCCAAAAGTTTCACTATCTGATAAATCTCATCCACACTTCGTTCTGCAATATCGGTAGAAGACCAGTACATGTTTGTCCGGGTAAACGGTTTTTGCTTCATGTCTTTAGGGTGCAAAGTATAAGTAAACTTCACCGTCCCCTGTCCGCGGCGATCCATGGCCGTGCTGATTGCATTATAAACAGATGTAGCAGAAAGCGTAGGCAGCAAGGATTCATTTTGTATCATCCGAACATTTAAATCTTTTTCCACACCCGTATCTTTGTCTTTTACGAACGCATGAAGTGCCACAAAATCCGGAGATGTTCCGCTGATTCCACCGATTCCTGCGCCACGGTCCTGATTTACTGTACCAATTTCTGCGCCTACAGATCCCAATTTAAAGGGAATATTCTTGCTTGGAATTACAGTAAATATGTAAGAATTATGCATGAAATAACCGGTATTTCCCCTGCTCATGAAAGGATGCCCAAAAGCAAGCATTTGGTTTCCATCTACATAAGTAACCGTTCCAATCGCCCCTAATTTCAAATCTCCTGTCACCAAAGAAGCCGCCACTGCACCACCCGCCTCAAGCGGTCTTGCAACGGTATCCTGATCCACGGAGACGGCCGAAAAAGGAATCATATGGAAATCCTGCATCTTATCAGACAGATATTCCATGCCTCCCGCACTATATCCCGATGCCATAAGCGGCGTATCAATAGGGATTAGATCAGAAGACGGCTTTGGTATATAAGCGGACTTCTTATTATCGGTAAGCCAAAGCTCAAGCATATCTGAAATAGGAGTCACCATACCGATACGTCCCCCCGACTGCGGGAATCCATACGCAATGGCACCCAAAAGTTTTCCGTTAATATAAACCGGACTTCCGCTCATTCCCTGAGCAATCCCTTCCGTCTTATCAATCAGATCCCCCGATACTTTTACAAGGATAAGATCCCCGCCCGTGGCGCCTTTCTGCTTCATTACACCAAGCACATCAACATCAAAGGTCTCTACTTGTGTTCCATGAACGACCGTTTTTGCATATCCATGCATCCCTTCACGCACTTCGGAAACAGGAAGAAATTCTTCTGCTGAAACAGCTGCCCAACCTGCAAACACCAGACATACTGATATAGACAGCACTTTGTATTTTATTCTAAAACCGGACATTTTAAATTCTCCTAAGATAATCAGCGATATTCAATAACTGCCACGACATCCTGCTTATTCAGACTTTGTCCTTTAACCACTTTGACTTCTTTAACGACACCATCAGCAGCAGCCCGAGATGCAGGTACCGCTCCGGCCAAAGAAGTTACCGTTACCAACACATCGCCTTCTTTTACGGCAGTTCCCGGTTCGACGACGGATACAACCGTTCCCGCCATAATTGCTTTTTCTTCTACCACCCCGGTAAAAGCGTATACATATGCAGCACCTAAGATACTCGCAGCGGCAATAATCGCCATTCCTATTTTTGTTGAATTTTTCATAATAACCTCACTTTTATAAAAACTACTTTTTATTTTAACATTTTATAAGTAATTTCACACTCAAAAGAAAGCATTCTTTACGAATTAAAGAAAAAGAACCATCCCAAGACAGTTCTTTCCTGCTGTTAATGCAAATCCTGCAATGAATCACGAAAATAATCCATATACTCCAAGGCAGATCCTGCGCCTACTGCATTTACATAAGAAGGATGATCCGCCACATGTGCTTTCATGTCTGTTACTTTCAATACGAGCTCTTTTAATCCTTTCAGCTGCGCTACACCACCGATCAATACAATCCCATGTTCCCGGATATCTCCCAGGATTGCCGGCGGTGTCATTTGTATCACAGAAGTAATACCTGAAAATATCCTGTATAAAATCGGATTCAGCGCCTGGGCAACGATCTCCCCTGTTACAGCAATTTTCACAGGAAGTTCTGTAATTGTTGAGATACCGCAGACTTCACATATACGGGTATCGCGATTTAAATCCCATTCCACGCCAAGAGTCATTTTTAATGTTTCTGCCGCTTTCCGTCCAATACGAATATGGTATTTTTCCAAAATCACATTCATAATAGCTTCATCCATAAGCATTCCCGATTCTGTAGAAAAATGGCTATTTACTACACCATGCCTGGATACAACAGAAATTTTTGTCGATCCGCCGCCAATATCTACAATGAGCACACCTTGCATGCGATCTAATTTTAAACCAAGCCCCATAACTGCTGCAATCGGCTGATCAATAAGTACTGTTTTTCTCGCTCCTACAGCTACAGCCGCTTCAAGAAGAGCCCTGCGCTGTACCTTTGAAATCCCCACCGGCACGCACATCAGTAAACGCGGGTGGAAAAATATACCTTTCAGATAGGACTGGTTAATCAGAGCGTTCATCAGATATGCTGCACTGTTATAATCAATGATTGCGCTGGTTTTAAGCGGGCGTATAAGCTGGAGCCCCTTAGGAAGACGGCCTTCCATTTCTCCCGCGCGAACACCATAAGCGAATATCTTTTTAGTATTTTCATTCTTTGCCACTACAGCAGCTTCAGGAAACACAAGACCTTTATTTTTTACATAAATAACTGCATTGGATGTCCCTAAATCAATACCTATATCTTCCGCGCCAAAAGCACCTACCCAATCAAGCAAAAGGGAACGTTGAAGATATGTATTTTTACTTCTCTCCCGTTTAGTCTTCGGTGACACGGACAATGTCAGCTCCTAACCCCTGTAATTTCTCCACAAGACGATCATAGCCGCGATCGATATGGTGAAGTTCCCCAATCTCGGTCTGCCCATGCGCCGCCAAGCCGGCCAAAGTCAGCGCTGCTCCGGCGCGAAGATCTGTGGCTCTCACAAAAGCCCCCCGCAGAAACGGTACCCCTCTGATGCTGGCCGTACGGCCTTCTACCTGTATGGAAGCCCCCATACGCTGCAATTCACCTACATGCATAAATCTGTTTTCAAAAACAGTTTCCGTCACACGGCTTAAACCATCACCAATGGTCATCAGCGCCATAAATTGCGCCTGCAAATCCGTGGGAAACCCCGGATAAGGCAATGTCTTAATATCAGTGGAACGTATCTTACCATCACTAATGACCCGGACGCTGTCAATATCTTTGACCACTTTTACTCCCGCCTCATTTAACTTCGCAAGCAGTGGTTTTAAATGTTCTGTAAGTACATTGGAAATCAATACATCACCACCGACCATTGCCGCTGCGATCATAAAGGTTCCCGCCTCAATACGGTCAGGAATAACCGTATGGTCTACGCCATACAGCTCTTTCACACCTTCAATGCGGATTACATTCGTACCTGCGCCTTTAATATTTGCACCCATTCCATTAAGAAATGTAACAAGATCAACAATTTCCGGTTCTTCTGCTGCATTTTCAATAATGGTGCGTCCCTTTGCTGTTACGGCTGCCATCAATATATTTTCCGTGGCACCTACACTGGGAAAATCCAGATAAATGGTATTTCCCTTTAATCCGCCGGGTGCCCATCCTTCCACATATCCGTTTCCTACATGAATTTCAGCTCCCATAGCCTCAAAAGCTTTTAAATGCAGGTCAATCGGGCGGCTTCCTATCATACAGCCACCGGGAAGGGCAATCCTCGCATGCCCCATCTTCGCAAGAAGGGGACCCATGACAAGGAAAGACGCCCTCATACGGCTCATCAGTTCATAAGAAGCTTCTGTTTTATTTACTTCAACCGCATCAAATGTAATACGCCCCTCTCCATGAGTTACTTTCACACCCAAAGATTCAAGGACGCTGCAAATCGTGGAAACATCATCCAAATGAGGGGCATCTACAATAGTCGCCGGTGTAACAGGAAGTAATGTCGCCACGATAATAGGCAAAATCGCATTTTTAGCACTGGATACACGCACAGTGCCGCGCAGAGAATGTCCTCCATGAATAATCAATTTTTCCAAAAAAATCACTCCATCATTTATAAAAAGCCATGGTTTACTTCGATTTTATTATTTCGATTTTATTATAAGGTAAAAATCATTCGTATCATAGCAAAATTCAAAAATCTTTTCAAGGAACCTGATAAATCGGCTTTCATCATAAAAGAAAAATAAAGGGCAGCCACCATACCGCCCTTTATCACTCCCTATTCTTCTGTACTTTTATGGTTTTCTGACATCTTTTCTTCCAATTCAGTTGCCGCAATAGCACCCAGTATATCATGCCGTGTAATAATTCCTACAAGCCGGTTGGGCTTTTCGACAACCGGTACTGTTTTCAAATGTTCGTCAATCATAAGGTTCATGATTGTTTCCATATCTGTTTCCGGTGTCACACAGCGAACATCCTTTGTCATCAAATCCGCAGCCTGTGTCGCCAAAAGCTTTCTGAAAGATCTTTCATACCTGCCGAATCCGCAATAATAGATATTTGCACCTAAAATATCCAAATATGCCGGCACCTTAGGTTTCACTTTTTTATAAAGAAGATCACCTTCTGAAACAATTCCCAGCAACTCATTGTCGTCACCAACCACAGGAACAGCACTCACCGGGTGAGTAACAAATAATTTTACCAATTCATGAACAGTTACGTCAGGTGGAATGCTAAACACATACTTGGTCATAAAATCTTTCGCTTTGATTATTTTTTCCCCCATGATTATCCCTCCTGACATAATTTGAATTTGTATAGAAGAAAAACCTTCTTTTTATATCTTAAACAATTTTATCAAACTCCGCAAATAAACTTTAAATTTTTTTACAAATGGTATGGCTCATGATGATTAATTTTTACAGCACGATAAAGCTGTTCAAACAGTATCAATCTCGCCATCTGATGTGTAAAAGTCATCGGCCCCATTGATAACTTAAGATCAGCACGCGCTTGGATATTTTTCCCATTACCATAGGGACCACCAATTATGAAATAAAAATGGCTCGTACCCATGATGGTCTTTTGCGCGATCCATGCGGCCAATTCTTCAGAAGAAACTTTCTTCCCATTCATGTCCAGCAGCACCACACAACCTGAGTCTTGAATTGATCTCAGAAGCTTTTCTCCCTCTTTTTCCAGCACCTTTCCTTTTACAGCCGCAGAAGGATTTTCCGGCATCTTTTCTTCATCACTCTCTAAAACATCCATTTTTGCCACGGGCTTCAGACGTTTAGAGTATTCTTCAATACCCTCCCGCATCCATTTCTCTTTTATCTTTCCAATAGCCCGGATCGAGAATCTCATTACTGATCACTTTCAGATACCGATGACAAAAGAATTTCCGTTGTTTCGCTTCTGCCATTATGTTCATACACCAGGGAAATCCTGTCTCCAGGTCTATGAGCATCAATAATTTCCCTCATTTCTTTTACGGTATTGACCGTTTTGCCATCAATAGATAAAATATAATCCCCTATATGGACATCAGTCAAACTCAGAGGACTGTTCTTCGCCACTTTCATGACAAGAACTCCCGAGTCATGATCCCATTGATATCCATAGCGGGCTGCAATATCCTTATCCGCCGCATAAACTCCCAAATATGCTCTGACCACCTTGCCATTGGCAATAAGCTGTTCAATAATTCCCTTCGCCTGATTAATAGGAATAGAAAACCCCATTCCCTCAATGCCTTCCTTGGATATTTTCGCACTGTTAATTCCTACGACTTTCCCATCTGCCGTCACAAGAGCACCACCGGAATTTCCCGGATTGATGGCCGCATCAGTCTGAATTAATTTAAAACGCTGATCAATATCGTCAAGCGACCTGTTTAATGCACTGATAACACCAACCGTAACTGTCCCTTGAAATTCAAGACCGAGGGGATTCCCTATAGCAATCGCAGTTTCCCCTATCTGAAGTGCGTCAGAATCACCAAGGACCGCCACAGGCAAGCTATCGCTGCTATCAATTTTTACCACCGCCAAATCAGTAGACGCATCGGTTCCCACTACTTTGCCGGGGACAGTCTGTCCATTGGAAAGAGAAACATTAACTTCTTTGCTGCCTGACACGACATGATTATTCGTAACAATATATCCCTTCTTATCAAAAATAACACCGGAACCGACACTCTGCCCCACCGCCACACGGCGGTTAAAAATATCTTTATCATAAACCCGCGTCGTGATCCCAACGACAGCCGGACCAACTTCTTTGACCGCCTGTACAACAGCCGTATTTCTGATTGCCGGCAGCTCCTCCACTTTTTTCTGTTCTGTCTGTGGAAAGGAATAAGAAGATTCCGCTTTGTTTCCCTGCTTGTTTCCCGGAATAATATCACCGAAGAAACATCCCCCTATGAAACTGGTAATCAAAAGAACCACTGCCGCGGCCGCCAGTTTTTTCCGCCCTGAAGAGAACTTATCCGTCTGCAATTCTATATTTTTCCCCTGTTCTTTTAATTGTCTGTCCATTTCTTCTCTGTCCATATTCATGACCTCACAATATTCAAAAAATATTTTACAGTGTTTTTCATTATATCATAAATGGTTTTCCCCGTTCCAAAAGCACAAAAAAGAGAATCCCCCGAAAAGGACTCCCTTTTATCTTATTTTGCAAAATCGATAGCCCGTGTTTCTCGAATAATAACTACCTTCACCTGCCCCGGATACTGCAGCTCCTTCTCAATTTGCTGGGCAATATCATGAGAAAGAATCACAGCCTGGTCTTCATTAACCTTTTCAGGCTTTACAATGACTCTGATTTCACGGCCTGCCTGGATAGCATAACAACTGGATACCCCCGGATATGAACGGGCAATATCTTCCAATTTCGTCAGTCTCTTGATATAATTTTCAAGCGTCTCCCTCCTGGCACCCGGTCTAGCCGCAGAAACAGCATCAGCCGCCGCTACAAGAACCGCCTCTACGCATACGGCTTCCGTGTCGCCATGATGTGATGCAATAGCATTGATGACCTGCATCGGTTCATGGTATTTCTGCGCCAGTTCCACGCCAAGTTCCACATGGGTGCCTTCCTGTTCACGATCTACCGCTTTACCAATATCATGGAGCAAGCCAGCCCGTTTTGCCATATCCGCGTCTGCACCGACTTCCGCCGCAAGAATACCTGCAAAGTAGGAAGTATCGATACAGTGCTGGAGAACATTTTGTCCATAACTCGTTCTATATTTCAAACGCCCCAGTATCTTAATCAGATCAGGATGCATGCCGCTAATTCCACACTGGAGTACCGCTTCTTCACCGGCCTCACGAATCGCTTTATCCACTTCTTTCTTTGTCTTTGCCACAACTTCCTCAATTCTTGCAGGATGGATTCGTCCATCTTTCACAAGACTTTCCAGGGACAATCTGGCAATTTCACGGCGAATCGGATCGAAACAGGACAGAATAACCGCTTCAGGTGTATCATCAATAATCAAATCAACACCGGTCAATGTTTCAATTGCGCGTATATTCCGCCCTTCACGTCCGATAATACGGCCCTTCATTTCTTCATTCGGCAGGGAAACTACCGAAACCGTTGTTTCAGAAACTGTATCAGCAGCGTTTCTTTGAATAGCAGCTGCTATGATTTCACGCGCTTTGTTATCAGAAGTCAGCTTGATTTCTTCTTCTGCCGCCCTGATACGGACCGCCTTTTCATGTGCCAACTCATCATTAACGCGGGCAAGAATCATTTCCTTCGCCTGATCACGGGTAAGATGTGAAATTTCTTCCAGCTTCGTCTGCTGCATAACACATAAATTATCCACTTTTTCTTTCTGTGCCTTCAGCTGGGTTTCCTTCTTTGCCAACACACTTTCCCGCTGTTCCAGATTACTGCTTCTTGCGTCCAAATTACTTTCCTTCTGAACCAGACGCTGCTCATAACGCTGCAATTCATCGCGGCGCCCCTTATGCTCCTGTTCTACCTCTTCACGGAGTTTATGAAGTTCTTCTCTGGTTTGTACAATTGTCTCTTTTTTCAGCGTCTCCGCTTCACGCAAAGCATTTTCTCTTTCTTTTTCCGCCGATGCAACAAGCTGTGCAGCTTTTTCTTCAGCAGAACCGATCCTTGCTTCAGCAATACGTCTGCGGAGTAAGTATCCTATACCAGCACCAATTACAGCTGCAATAATCCCTGCTATGATAACGTACAATAAGATTTCATCTTTCTCCAAGTTTTTCACCTCTTTTCTTTATATATTTTAGTTTCAATTGGAAATAAACACTAAAAAAGTACAATCTTTCGATTGACTAATTCAATTTTAGAATCTTTGCAATTTATTGTCAAGATGGAAAACTCCCAAAAATCCGATAAATACGAATATTCCAAAACTATATTTTCAGTTTATCCTCAATAAATTGCAGACAAGCCGCTTGCTTATACCCAAAATTTCCGCTTTCCCTTTTTCATGAATGGCTCCTGCCTCCACCGGTCATCGACCAGATAAGAAGGGCACCAAAAGCAACCCACGACATAGAATGAGTGAGTATGCCCAAGTCTGTCAGAATATTAATTATCGTAAGCCCTGCCATAAAAAGTATATTAGACCGGAAGTCTGAAAACCGGTCACGCCGAAGTATAAACCAAGAAGCCGCTAAAATCAGCAGGTTCACAGCAATAACCGCTTCGAAATAAAATAAGAGTGGTACCATCTGTAAGATAAAACTTCCTGCAAACATGAGCAGCATAATATAAATCCATGTATAAGTCATTTTACTTCTCCCACATAAACATCGCCCTCCGCCTTCGGTATCCATAAGGGAATATCGGGAAATCGCCAGCGGAATTCGTAAGACGGCGACCAACGGATTCCAAATGCATGCATTGGTACCAATGCTGTACTCACATCGAATTTCTCCAAAAATGCTTTGACTCCCCATTCTCTTGCCACCGCCTGTCGGGCGTCCACCGGGAAAAACACGATATTCATGGATACCCGGGGAATCCGTTCCAATTCTTTAAAATACTCATCGCGTGCTGCCAGATTATCAGAATCTCCTTCCCCGGCCCAGTGCCACCAGTTCAAATCACCTGCGTGGAAAACAGAAGCTTTCGGATGGTTAATTAAAAATGATCCCCCCACATCAGTGGATCCGAACATCTTGATTCGAAAATATTTTGTCACCATAAAATCTCCCACTTCCATGCAGTGGAGCATCTCATGATTTCTAAGCGTCAGTGTGCAGTCACGATGGATGAAATATCCTTCTGCCCGGCTTTCGAACCGATTAATCTCAGGATTAAAGTGATCCGCATGAAAATGACTCACAAAAAAATACAGCGGTTTTGATGAGACCTCACAAAGGTCATCCAACTTTCCTTCAGGATCCATGTAGTAATCAAAAACAAGAATACAGTCTTCCAGCTCACAGATGAACCCGCTATGGTGAAGATAGGTAATTTTAAATGTCCCCAAGACAACCTCCACAAAACAGAACTTATGTTTTCTATCGAAATATTTTTATAACAGTATAGATTTTTACTTGGATGTATAATTTCTTCTGACATCATATAATAAATTATAGCATAAGCTAATCTTGAAAAATAAAAGAAAATAGTGTTCCCGCCTGTATTCTTTACGCATTTTTAAGGCTGGTTCTCTCAGGAAAATTCGTCTTTCTTACCAGGGAAACAAATGCTGTCTTTCTTTCAATGAAACTTTGACATATCCTTATTTTCCTGTATTATAGAATTTAGTTTGCAAGTAGTGGCAAATAAAATTAAAACGCCAGTATTTATCGGCGTTTTTAAATTTCACTCCATTATAGCAATGGGCAAATATACGCAATTTAAATCAAATTTTTGTGCCTTTTTTGTGCCTCTCCTAATGCGCTTAGAAAAATAAGCGTATTAAATGTGTATCCAAAGTAAGGCGTATTATTGGCAGTAAAAAAGCCTATGAGCTTGACCCACTCTAATAAGTGGGCTGATCACTGTCATAGGCCTGTCAATCGATAACCCGTCACTATATATGTCAGTGCATGAACAAAATATAGTGTCGATGATGGGGATTTTTATAGGAGTAGTTCTCTCCTACGGATTCCAACTCTTCTGAACTGCCACGTGGGAAATCATTTACGTTTCTTTCCTGTTTCTCGTGACATACATGGTGATAAGCTCCTCCGCTACGGCTATATGCACTCCATACAAGAATTATACCATGAAAAAAGCACTCATTACAAGTGCTTCTTTCTGAAATGACACCTCACACAATGATTAATCATTCTTTATATTTCCTAAGCTGCCTATTCGGCAGATGACATGATAACCATTATGTATATTTTCTAAACTGCTTATTCAGCAGATGAATGAGGTGTACATCTCACCTGTAATTATTTTATCACCCCATTTACATAATTGCAATACCACTTTTATAAAAGATATTGCTTAATCTCAATAGGTTTATTTTATAACCATATTTGTGAAATAGGTTTATTTCTGTGACATTTTTAGTATTATTTTGCGGCGAGGTACCCTACAATGAACGCCACTGGAACCCCTATTGCCCATGCGTCACGTTGTCTTTTCGCTACCCTCAATTTGTGTTTCAGTTCGTTGATTTCGTTCTTCAATAGCTCTAATTCTTTCTTGCACTCTGCGATTTCTTTCTTCGCTTCTGTCAATGAGATCTTCGCACTGTTTAAGGACAGCTTGATTCTGCCCAATTCCATCTCTAAGCTGTTGCACTTCTTGAGTAATTTCTCTGCTTGTTCCTGTTGCTCGGTCGAGTTCAGTGTCAACACGCTCAAGTTCTGTTTCAACATGGCTAATTCTGTCATCTGCTCTGTCCAGTCCGTTTTGAAGTCGTTCCATTCCTGAACTGTCAGTGTGATGTATCCCGTAGTCTCCTCGCCATAAGAAATAAACAAGCAAGGTTGAGAAAACGGCAACACCGATAATAAAAATGTGATAATAGCCACTCTTCTTAATCTTTTCCCACACATTCTGTCCTCTTTTCTCGTTAAAATATGCGAATTTGGCGTTTAAGGCGGTTGGAATACGCCCGCCACAACATCCATGAGTAATTCATCAAAAGCAAAAACAAACAAGCCTTAAAATCGATTTAAAACAATCGATTTTTTTTAATATCGGTCAAGTTATGTCAACCAATACATGGATAATAAGATTACATTTGGTTTTGGTAGAAAATTGCCTTGCCTCGAATGATATCTCCACCAGACATCCAATTATCCCCCTGTTCAAGTACAGCCAAATCCCATCTTTCACATCCGTTTCCAGGACCGTAAGGCTCATGGCAATAAACACCGTCCTGATTATTCGCCGCTTCGGCATGCGTCATGACATGCTCTATGTCAATCGGGATGTCAAATCCTGTGCACAGCGTAGCCACGCATTGTGCCATTGATTCTATCTGCTGTGTGGTAGGCGGGTATTGCCCAAGGTCACATGTTCCGTCAGCATAAGCCACAGCGTCAGCACAACAGCAAAGGGCGATTGCTACCGAACCAGTATTGCGGTGATATGTGGCGGATAAAACTTCCTCAAAATCATTCATCTGGATCATTGCCCCGTCACCATCAATACAGATATGGTAATCATCAAAAGTCGTATAATGTTTCCCCGCTGTCCAGTGTAGATATATTTTTAGCTTTCTCCCTACACTTGCGGCAGTAGCCTTGAGATTATCTCTTGAGTTCTCTGCCATCAACTGTAATTCGTTCAGGTCGATTTCCATTTTCAACACCTCTTTATTTCTTGAGTTTTGCAAATATGTTATTGTCAAGTAATGTTATCAACTTGTCGATGTGCTGATTGCCTGCGTCTCTTAAATTCTCACAAATACTTAAAATTTCGTTATAGCAGATATAGCCGAACATGAATTTGAGTACCGGCCACGACAGCGGGATTTCTATTGCCGACAGAACGGTGTCAATCTGCGAAGCGGTGAGAATTAAAATTGTGAAGAGGATAAATTTTGTCAGAAAGCCCCACAGCATGATTTTAGATTTTAACCTCTTTGCGCTAAAAGCGAGAATAATGCCGTATAGCTTTTCTCTCGTTGTCAAGTAGTCAGGATCCATTCCTTTATCAACGAGATACTGATACCCGATCGCCAGCCAGCGTGTACTGATGTCAATAATAATCAACCAAAAATAAGCGTTGAGCACTACGCCGTATGAGCTATTTATAAACGATAGAATGTACATGAGAACAACACTTACGACCGTCTTCGATTCCCATTTATCTAAGAGATTAATGCTTGTTTGGCAGAAATATTCCGCAAAGTCAATCAGATCTAAAACGAAAACGCACGTAACAAATCCGCCCCACCATACTGGCGGTTTATTATATTTTTTTATTTTTCTTTTGAGATTTTGAAAGAATGTCATGATTAACTTATCCTTTTCCAAAAATGCACTTTGTACGCCGGTGGTTGTACGGTGCTTGAGTTTCCGTAAATATTGTTCGATTTTGACGCGTCAAGATTGATCGATCCAAAAGGCTTCCCGCCGCTTCCTTTAGCAATTGCACCACTTGAATCATTCGGATCTTCTACTACTTTTGTTATAAACGCTCCGTTTTCTTTATCCCAAGTGATTCCGTCTCCATTATCGAGAGGGCGGAGCCACACTTTACCGGTAATGTTCGGCAATCCTGCTTCTATTGTTTGTCCTGCGCCTATTGATGTACCTTGTAATACTCTACCTTGTGCAATTTCTTCCCATATTGCTAATCCTTCTGCCTCACCCGGCTTTAGCGCGCCGTCTGTTGCTGTCGTTACTACTATCCCGACCGGATAAAGTATATCAATCATCGCTTTCAATCTTTTGTCTACTTTTGTAGACAGTTCCTCTAAATCGGTTTGATTCGCCTTTTTGTCTACTTTTGTCGATATAGCCGCTAAATCCGATTGATTTGCTTTCTTGCCAATTTGATTAGAGACCGTTGTTGCAAAATTCGGGTCATTACCAAGCGCTGTCGCTAATTCGTTAAGCGTATCAAGAGTTTCCGGTGCGGCTCCGACAAGTCCGGATACTGCGTTTTGTACAAATTCTGTATTCGCAATTGTTTTAGAACTGTCACCTGTCGGTGCCGTTGGTGCCGCACTCGTACCTGTCACCGCTAATGACTTTGCTTTGACCGTATCAGCATTGACTAAATTAAGGTCACTCGTACCTGTCACCGCTAATGACTTTGCTTTGAAATCTTTATTATCCGCCACGCCTTGTTTATACAGATACTCAAGATCATTTGCGATATAGTCTAAGATACCGTCATTTCCCTTCGTGCAGAACGGTGTATTTTTCCCGAATGCCCCGGGTTGTATGATGTTATCGTTCTCATCACGTATTTCCGGGTGCTGAAATGTCTGCGGTCTCATTCGGATACCTCGGCTTTTTTAATCTCCAGCGTGACAGTATCGCCGTAGTTCAGCTCATCGGTTTCTTCTTGCGACGTTGTTGACATAGCATAGACTTCGCCTGTTTCCGGATTGTGAAAACTGAATGTAGTCAAAACCCCGTCATTTTGCGGATAGGACACTTTGCCGTTGACCTTGCATGTTCTTTTCATGATTTTCTCTCCTTTTTAGTAATTTGTAACATCGATCACCATATAATTAAATGCATCATAATGATATGAATCGCCAGATCCGGGGAATCCCGTTGCATAGTACATAGATAATGTTCGTACCTGTACTTTCCCGTTGACAATCGCTGGGAAACTTACTTCCGTTATACTGCCGCCAAACTCTCCCTTTGTTTCTGTATAAGCTATATCTGATCCGATCTGGCATATGGCATACTTATTTGTTGCCGACGGCAATGTATACCCTGTTGGTCCAAAATGTCTTACCCTCATATATTCTTTAGTGCTGTCAAATACGCAACATCCAACACTGTTAAATACTTGTAAGCCGACTCCACTTTGTGCTGGTGTACTCGTGTCAAGGCCGAACACATAAGCATATACATCCGGGTATGCATTTCTAAAATCTTCAATATCTAATATTTCGTCATCGGTATCCTCATCTTCGCTGTACTCTACACCGCGAAACTCAATTCGTTTTGCCTCGTAGTCATAATCTTGAATTATCAACATATTGTTATTTGAAGTCATACCACCCACCGCAACGAGGATTTCATCTTTTGCGAGATCTAATACAGGCACATCTCTTCTCACAATTTCTACCGTTTTTAAATCTATCAATTTTATTTTTCGCTTAAGTACAAGATTCTTGTATGTCTGGTTAACAGTTAACTTATTATCGCCGTTATATACTGTAATTCCCGCACTTGTCATGTTAGTACACCCCGTATAAAAGAACCATAGACAATCGTTTATCAGCTGGATATGATCCGTAATCCCACGATATGCTTTTCCCATTTTTTGTTATTGTCGGCATATGATACTCGGTATGAATTGACGGAGTCAATGGCGGTGTTTTTATATTTAGCGGATAATACCACAAATCCCCATCACTTAATTCGTCGTTAGTAATACTTCCGTTCGTTCCATTGATTTGGACTACTCCGAGATATTTAACCAGCCTGTCGGTAACATCCATCACGCATACCCCATTCTCATCAAAAACTTGTAATCCTTGCGGCATATACCTTATTGTCACCTCTTTCTTTACTCCGTCTTTAACTATGTATCCTTTACTCTCTGTCGGTACCTTTACCGTAATTTCTGTATGACCACCGTTGTCATCAGGCTTTTTCTCCTGCGGCTTTTCTGTGTTGCCTCGTTTCTTCTTTTTCAGATATGCGTATACGACGGCACCGATAACTGCAATTACAATTAACACGTACATCATTTTTACCACACTCCCATCCGTACTCTTAACATATTGTTGCTGTCATATACTTCAATTAAATTATCTTTGATTTCTGTTCTCGCTCCGCTTGTTTTTGTCCTCAACAACCCAATGTTCGCTGTAATTGCCGATAACGATGTAACCGCCAGTTTGTCCGCTGTGATTGCTTTTGCGGCAAGCATTCTTGACACAATGACGTTGTTATCAAAGACGGTCTCGCCCGTTACGTGCAGATACTTGCCCGCAATCGTCGTAGTCGTCGGCGATAGATTAATCTGATTAATGACATCGCCTTTTTGCACTCGTAGATTGATTGCGTCGGTCATCTGAGCGATAGCACTGTAATTAGCTTTTGCAAGCATTAAATTTCCGAGGTTAGAGACAATTGTCGTGACATCTTGCTTTGCGATTGCGCCGTCGTTGAGCTTTTGCTTAACTAACGCGTCTACTTTCGCAAGACTTACCGCCTCATCGTCAATCATGTCCTTACTGATTGAGATTTTGACGACTACACGGCTCTCTCCGGATTTTTCGCTTTCTCCGAATAGGTCATAGTACGCGATGGATACGTCATAGATTCCCGCACCGCAAGTATGACCATAAGTATCATTATTTGTTTTGGCACTAATAATATTCCCATCGCCGCCATCAATATAAACTGTCATACCTAAACAATCCGCGGGGATTGGCTCTGCAATAATACCAAAGCCACCGAGGTTTGAATTTAATTTAGGCGGTTTTGGCTTCTTTGGTAACGCCTTATCATAATAAAGAACTGCGGCTGATGAATACTTGCCATCTGTGGAGTGGGCAAATAGATACAGCGTACCGTTACGTTTTGTCAGTGAAATAACAGTGCTAAGTCCGTTTGTCCTTGCCAATAGATGGCTGTCTTCCTCACCAGGAGAATTATCGTTTCTGATTTCGTAAAAATCGACATCTGTATTGGTTACATCATTCCAAGAAACGGTTACTTTATCAGTAAAAGTAACACCGAATCCATCAGGGGTATTGGGAATGGTAGTCTTAGCGGCAATAAGTAAATCGATATATTCGCAATTATCGGCGATTGTGTATACTCCCGCTCCGTTTGCGGTGGATACTGCGATTCTATAAGTATCACCAGGAACAGCTTGCGGGATGACAATGGTATTTACCCCTGTACCTACATAAGTCCACTCTCCGTAAAACCCAAGTTGATCCGCCGGAACGCCTTCAACAATTTTCAGATTGGCGCCAATGCTGTAATTCGACTTGTAATAAACACGCCCCTTTAACCCGTCGGGATTCCACTTTACAACAACATCATAACGTGGTGTACCATCAGGCATTTTCCTATATCGTGTATAGGCGGTAATGTTCTTAGGCAGCGTGGCAGGTGGCACAATATCTAATCCTTCTGCAACATTAACTATCTTTCCTGCCGAAATAATCCCGCCCTTAAGTGTACGTACTTTCAGCAGATAATCAGTGTCTTTATCACAGCTTATGTTGCAAGCGGTTAGTGGGGTATCCGCTACTTTCTCCCATGTAGAACCGTTATCATGCGAGATATACACAAGAAATGCCTCAACGGCTTCATCCACTTCCCACGTTGCTACAATTTCAGCATTATTCTTATATTTGTTCTTGTAGGCTCTTAGATTGCTTACTTCTACCATCGTTGTCGAAAGAGAAGAGTAATTTATTGTGGGGATCGTGTAGTCTTCATTGAAGACAGAAGCGTCATACTCAAGACATGTAATTTTACGTCTCAAGGTATTTCCGCTGTTTGATCTTGTAATATTCTTTATTGTGAATGGCTTTACGCCTGTTGTTACAGAAGATACAGCGCATATATCGCCGACGTCAGGTGCTTCTTCGGGCGTAGTAAGTGGCTTTACGTAAATATACTCATCATCTTTTGTAACCGAGCAATTCACCTGATACAGTTTGTCACTCTTGCTTGCTCGATAAGTTAATAACCATTTAGGAATATTGGCGTCAAGGCTATCTGCCACAGCGGCAAATTTGTAAACGCCGTTCTCTTTGGAAATTATCCTTCCAGACCATGACCACTCGGGGATATCATGAGAAATAAGCACTACATCTCCCACGGTACAAGCGATGGCGTCTACATCAGCCTCAAATGATACCGTTCTAATCAGTCGTTCATTACAGAATAACTGGAACTTCCCGTATCTATACGCCTGCTTGTAATCGGTAATGCCATTGCATGTTACTTGTGTGGTTTTATCGTCATTGTCAGTATCATAGTCAGAACCGTAAACAGTAACAGTGTCACGCTCATAATTTTTATCCTTATTAGTAAAAGTGACCTCAATAGCGTTGGCTCTGTCATTGGTAGGCAAAAATTCTTCATTAAATGTGCCTTTTATGATATTTCCCATACCGAACATCTGTACAGGTTCAGAAATAGAATCCCAAACTGGACCATACTTCGTTCCAAACAAAAGCACGACACCATAACCAATCGGGGAGATATTTTCATTCACTGCGGAAAGGACATTATCCGCCTGTGACATTTCTATATTTATTTTCAGGTTTTTCTTATCACAATATTTAGCCCATTCAGCAAAGCGATCATACAGCATTAAATCAGCGGAGGCACCACGGATATCAAATTCAAATTGTCCAGTATGGTTGTTCTTTACTCTGTACGCCTGATGAATGTAGTCATAAGCCGCCCATGCAGGATTGGTAGCGTTCTGCTGTTCATAATTTCCTGTATGCGGATTATACGCCCATACCTTAGCTCTTGTTTTTAGGAATGTAACATTGGGAGAACCGGATAACTGCTCGGTGGCCAATCCTTTCATTGCCACAAGTGCTGTTCCTGGATAGCGGAATCCGTCATAAACGACACCGCCAACCGCCGTCCAGTTAGTCTTGAACATGTTCCTGATGTTGTTAGGGTCGCCTTCGGAATATCGGACAATTTTAATGCGGACATAGTATTCATCAGGATCAAGATGTTCAATGATATACTGATTTCTAATCGCTGTTGCTGTACTTCCTCCAATTTTCAGGTTGTCGTTATAAGTTTTCCAGTCGGTATCGGATTTCTTTTTATATTGAATGGACAATGCGAGTTCTACATGCCCAAGTCCGCCGTCATCTTTTTGGTGGTAAAGCCCATTCGGACATTCGATAGATAATTGAATGGCTTCCGTGGCTGTACCTGTTACAAGGACTTCCCGCCAAACAGAATCGGACAATTCGTAGCCAAGCTGTGATTGAGATACAGTTTTATCAAAGCCAGGAATGATTGACTGCTCATTGTCTCCTGGTCTCGTTTCAATAGTGATGTCTTTATACCGTTCATAAGGCGTGCTGTTGATCCTGATATCGGAAAATTCAAGTTCACCTTCCCCTGCGGCATACAGCCTGTGAAGATATTGTTTATTCCCACTGGTTTCTACAAACTGGGAAATAATCTGCCCGCCTGAAAGAACCGTACCATAAGTAATCGGTACAAATGCTCCCTGTCCGGTCGTGCTTGTTACCCCATCCCATGAATAGGTAGGGTCAGCTGAAACGTCTTTGCTCCCGATTTTAGAAGTGCCAAAGCAGCGCTGAATAAGTGAACCGCCCAACATCATGATTGCACCAGCAACAAGATTCCCAATAAGCATGGAGCCAAAAGTCGTACCCATTGAAGCCCATGTTCCAGTAGCGACCAAACCACCTACTCCAAACGCTACAATGCCCAACGCAATTGTTGCAAGAAACCCGAGGAAACTGCCTTTACCAACAATTGGGGAAACAATGATAATATCTCCATCTTTCAGCCTGCGATCAGCAATAACTTTTACTGGTACATATCTTGATTTCAAGCGTTTCTTTTTCAAGAGAGAACGTTTAATTTGTTTTTTGTAAAGAGTACAGAAAGCAGGTTCATAATAAACCTTATTGTCGTTAATGGACGTGTTGTAGCCTGAATAGTCATCAGCAAGCGGACGTACATAATCTTCCACGCTCTTACCATCAATATATGGTAATTTGTAGACTTCACGTCCGTTATCAGGCTCAAATACGTTTTTTACCAATACAACTGTAATCATTTACTTCCCCTGTATTCATAAAATCCTACAATCAAGTTACGCCACATTGGGCTATCTATATGCTCTATCACAGCCCCCGTTTTTGCTCTGGTATGCATAAACATCCCATCGCCGATATACACGCCGCAATGGTTCACCATCGGTCGAGGAACACCGTATCTTATAGCCACAAGACATGGTGTTTTAGGCTCATCCAGTTTAGACCAAGTTCCGTGTTCTCCCGTTTGTCTGTGGATAATTTTAGTGATTTTTTCTGCGTCATCGAAATCGGCGTTGTATTCCGGAAGAGTAATATCGAATTTCTTGTAAACCTCCATAACTAATCCGTAACAGTCCAACCCGTCAAGTGTCCTGCCCCTGTTTGTAAATGGAACACCAAGCAAATCACGGAGATTAATCATTTATATACACCGCCTTGATCAATACCAGGATACCCGCCAAAATTGGCTTTGTTTCCATGTCTTCTGCAATCAGCTAATGTGTGGTCACAAGTAGTCATAGCTCCTCTATACCCGCAAATAGCGCTCTTATAGCACCTTTGGCAGGCATTTTTTAAATATCTCCTCTGCGGCATTTTCCTATCAGGGGAATATGCGGGTCCAACCGTTAGTTTTATCCAATTTTCATCGGCATTTCCCTTTAAAACCTTGTATTTTTCTTCTATTTCAGGAATTTTTGAGGAAAGGTTTTCGGTATTAACAATGTAAAGATTGATGATCGTTCCATTAAACCCGCCGAATTTCTCAAAATACCCCATCAACGCCTTTGTTACATTGGATACTTTGATTTCAAGGTTAGGGATCGAACCGTCCGTCTCTTGCACACTGTCTCCCAAAGATAATGGAAACGGCTGCCAAGTTTCACCACGCCATTGAACGTTTTCCGTGTTATAAGCTAAGTGAATAACGGTTTTGCCGTCTGTCAAGTTCATCTGCATAAGAATGACATATGCACTGTCGGCGAACTGTTTATTCTTCTCAAACTTCGCTATATCTGATAAGGTGTTCATACTTCCTCCAGCGTCACAGAACCTTTATAGATTCCGATGACACTCAACTCAAAATCTCCTAATTCTTTCAGCCTTACTGTATATTTCTTCTTTGTTTCGGGGTGTGTCCACTCAAACGGTTTTGCCCCCATAAACGTTGTCTTCCTGAAAAAATCAATCAAGGAAGTATACTGTGCAATCGGCAAGGCGTCATACTGCAATGTAAATGTTGCTCTGCTTCTTGTGAATTTTCTTCGTGTGATAACGGAACCGTCTTCCATGGTACTTCTAATCGTGTTGTCCTCGTATTTTTCTTTAAGAGGATAGGACGGTGGCATAATGTTCGGAAAAGTAATCATCATATCCCTTTCAATAATGTACGCATGCCCATTTTGTTATTGGCAATGCCATTCAAAACAATACTCAATACGTAACTTTCTCCGTCAAAATTGACATCGGAGTTTTCGGCGCTTATTTCGTTCCCTGTATTATTGGTAATGTTTACCTTGAAATTGGGCTTTCCTGCGCTTCCCGACGGAGCGCTTCCTACCATTCCGCCTGTCGCAAAACGTTTGATATAACCGCTGTTGATACTGTCAAGGAATCCAACCCCTACACGATTTACGGCGCTTGCGTTTACTACATACTCTCCATTAGAAAGGTATGCGGGTATGCTGTCACTTGTACTCGTGCCTGGTCCGGTGATGTATCCGCCAGTGGCAAATCCCATCGGACTTGCGCCGAAACCTCTTGTCAACCCGCCGATAAGATTAGACCAAATCCCGTTCATCGCCATTTTCATTCCCATATTAAGGATGTTGTTAGCTAAATCCCTGAACAGGTTTTCAAGACGTTCTTTGACACTTTTTGATTCAGTCAACATATTCTGCCCAAAACTGGTAAATGTAGACTTTATCGAGTTATAGCCATCTTCAACAATAGACCCATAATCTAATACATCATTCCGCATAAGTTCTTTTACTTTTTCGCTCATCTGTGAAAAGTCTCTATGTCTGTTTTCGTTCAGTTTCTTTATGCTGTCGGAAAGCTGGCTTTCAACTTCAAGCCGCTGTATTGCGGTTAATTTATCGTTTTTGAGCTTTTCTCTTAGCAGACCGATATATTCCTCAAGGGCGGCACGGTTCATGCTTAAAATCTCATTCTGCGTTGCCTGTTCCGTGTAAAACAGGTTCTGGTTATGTTTCAGTCGTTCTTCAAGACGTTTTTCATCAAGTTCCTGTTGCTGGTTAAATGCTTCCATGCGAATTTTGGCTTTTTCTGCCGCTATCGCCTTGTCCGTCGCAAGATTAGCCCTTGCCACCTCTTCTTTATCGGAAGTATCCCCTGCGATTGCCTTGTAAATCTCTTCACGACGCTCCTTGAGTTCGGCAATCTTTTCTTCTAACTGTTGAGCAAGAACGGCGTCACGTTCATCACTCACCGCCGTGGAAAGCATATTAATTAATGTTTCAGAATCTTGTTTCCGCTGTCTTGTGGCAAGATTTTTCTTTGCCTCTTTCACTCTTTCATCAAAGAGTTTTTCATTCATGGAATTAGCAAGATCAACTCCATAAGGCGTATAAGTTTCTCTGCTCGTCGGCGCAAGATTGACGCTCCCCTGCATTTGCGCCATGGAAATATATCCGGATACAGGCTTTCCATAGTAGGTATCTTCCTGTGCGGCGTCTACATGGACTACTCCGTGGGTATCACTGGATATATGCCCGCCTGCGCCATCAGAAATTCCAATATGTTCATCGCCGCCCCAGATGACAAGATCTCCGTTTTGCGGTACATATCCGCTGTTTCTTCCATAGTAAGCGTCTTTATTCTGTGCGCTGTTTATAATATCAGGCACCCAGCTTGAATTAACGCTGTCAATTCCTACCGCTTTTGCTATTCCTGATACAAATTCGGCGCAAGTATTCACGCCCCACTGTTCACCCAAGTGATTAGCGGCTTCTTCTACCATAGAGGCATTACCGCCTCCAGACGCCAAGGCAAGTACAGACGGCTTTATGCTCTTTAAAGTCGTTTTGCTTTCCGCAATATTCTTTTGCGTTGACATAAAAGATTTTCTTGCGCTGGCGATATCTTCATCATATTTTGAACCGTTTATCTTCATCAGCTGTTCTTGCAATGAGGAAATAATATCTCTCATCTTTGCATTGGCTTTGTTGATGAGGTCTCCGTTCTGCTGTAATACAGAATTATACTTCTCATGTGCGTCAGCGGCTTTCTTTGTGGTTTCCTGATCTTCCGCTCCGTCCATGTTGCGGTAAGATATGTCATTAGCCCGACCAAGAATCCCGTTCATCTGTGAAGTGACACGTTCTGATCTCTTTAGTGCTTCTGCCTGTTCATGTGCCTCTCTTGAAATTTCTCTCTTTTCAAGTTCGGAATCATAAGCGTATCTATCAAAGCGATCCTTTATTGAATCGCCCATTTCCATCCATCCAGGGCGTGATGTTACCTCTTCGCCAAATTCATCCGTATAGGTTTTACTTCCCCATACATAGTATTTCCCGTCTTTGTTTTTGGTTACTCTGGTACCATTATCGAGGGTAATGTCGTTTTCTTTCATAACGGCATTATTGTCCATCTTCGCACGGTACATTTCATACCCAGCGTATCCTGCAACAACGGCAAGTCCGAGCCATCCGCCGGAAAGCGCATATACAGCGGCAGTCATCCCCTTAATCCCTCTGGTGACTTTTGCCATCATGCCAAGCTGTGAAGTCATTGCCCTATTGGCAACAACCCCTGTTGATGTAGCGGTAGCGCCCACCATGGCATATTGAGCCTGCTGTACTTTCAGTGCGGCAGTCGTTTTAGCGGCGGCAGCGCTTTTATTGTTTTCTGCACGCTGAACAACATAGCCTGCTTCGGCGGAAGCGACCATGTTATTTCTTACGGCTGCCTGCTGTACTCCATAAGCCGCTGTCGTTCTATATGCGGCAGAGGCAACCGCATTTTCAGCCGCCACCTTTTCAGCGGCTGCGGCGGTATATACTCCTGCTTCATTCGCAATATTGCTGTAATTGCTTGTTACACCTGCGCCAATTCTTACGGCTCTGTTTTGAGCACGCTTGCTTTCTGCAATAACAAGGTCATTGGCAAGTTTAACTTTCTTTGCCAGTTCCTTGTTACCTTTAACCATCGCCGTTGTCTCTTCATTAACAGCGTCAGTTATGGCTTTCTGCTGAACCATGATCTCACGTCCGGCAGAAGCGGCTATTCGCTGTACTACTCCCTGTGCGGCTGCCTGCTGATTAAACGCAAGTGTCACACCATTTACAAACTCTCTGGTTTTGCTTGTAGCTGTGAGAAGCGCATACAGTTCAATACCTTCCCTCAAGTGGTCTACCGCAAATTTGATGGTTTCAAGAGAAGCACCGCCTACATTAAGGGCAGACCCTACATTCCCTATATCTGAAATCAGTCCGCCTATTTGCTGTTCGGCAGACACAATAAGGTCATTCATCTTTTTGAATGTTTCCATGGCGTCATTTCTGATATAGATTTCCTGTGTTTTGGTATCAACAATGACCAGCCGTTCAGCGACTGCCTGTATATCTTCTTTGATTGTGTCAAAAGCGCCCTTCATGCTCTCGCCGCCCACACGTGCAACGGCTTCTTTCAGTTGGTTTACACGTCCTTCCCACGTCTCAAGGTACTTCGTTGTAGCCATAACTTCACCCTGGAGGCGCATGTTGAGGTATTCAAACAGTTTCCCCTCTGCGGACGCTTTTTTAACTTCCGCCCCAGTGATCCCAAGTACCTGCCCCATTTTGGTGCGGGATACGTTAAGACCGCTCATGATATCGGAAATATCACGCATTAAGTTAGTGTCATTTAACCCTAACATCTTGCCTACTGCGGTTAAAGGTGCAAGAAGTTTTGTATACTGTTCAACATTCATACCGCCACGGAGCGCTGGTGCCAGCCCCGCACGGAAGACATAAGCCAATTCCTTTGTACTTACACCTGTTGCAATAGCCTGATCAGCAAGCTTCTTCATTAAACCAGTACTCATTGCCAGGGCGTCATTCCAGCCTAAATCCTTGCCGTCAATCTGCCCAACGGACATCAATGTACCGGCAGTGGCAATCGCCCCCTGCTGCATGATTTTATAGTAATCAAGGATCTCTTCCGTTGCTTTCCCGACAGTTTCAGTAAACCCGTAAATACCTGTTGCGGCAGCGGCAAAACCTGTTAAATTCATAAACAGACCGTTCATTCTGCTTGCAGATTCGCCAAGTCCGCCGATAGAGTGTTGTGCTCTTTCAGCGGATTTAACCAACCGTGCAAACGCAGGGGAAGCGGCGTCTTTCGCTGTTATTTTTATTTCTACATCATTTCTTGCCATCGTCTTCCTCCTGCTTGTTCAGTCGTTCTAATTCGTAAGTCTCAAGCTTTTTCAGCTTTTTTATTGTTGCGGGATTCATGTCAACGTCCATTGCTTTGGCGATGTACGCCACCGCTGTATAATCGAGACCAACTACTCCCCCAAAGGAAGTACGCCATTGTGTACATGCGGCGTTCCATAATTCCCACACTTTTATATTTTCAGGGAACAGCTTAGGCGGGCGGTCAGGACAGTTAGCACACTTCTTCATATTCTTACCGTATCCACCGCAAGCGGCGTCACAATACTTTCTGCCTACTACCGCCCATTCCCAAGCGTCAATCAGTTTTTTTCGATTAATTCATTCCCATAAGTCAGCCCAAGTGTAAAGCCCGCAAAGATATTTACCACATTACTGGGCACGTCATCCCAGTCAAAATCAGGATAAATGTGATCGATAATCCAGTCCGTACATTTCATTTCAAGCGCTGGAATAATGGTGTTTTCATCGACCTTAGGCTGGTACAGGTCATAGCCCGATTCCGTCAATTCTTTGCGCTCTTTTCTTGTAAGCGCCCTTACCTTCGGAAGTTTCCCCTCTTTCATCAGGCGGAAGAGTTCGTCTCTTACAGGATTCCCAGAACCCTTAGTTTTCTTAACTGCCATAGAAACCTCCATTAATAGGACGCAACGTCATTGATCAACGTTGCAACAATAGCGGATTTCTGTGTGTCATCGGAGAAGAATGCCTGGAACTCCGTATCAAGAGTAATGCCTTTAGAACCGCTGATTTCAGGTGATTTCCGCTGTAACTGTACTTCGGGAAGAAGCAGTGACAAAGAGAATTTCCCTGCTTTAAACAAGAGTTCAAGGCTTGTTTCTGTTCCGTTAATTGCAAGATTCAGCAAATCCAAACCTGTAAACAGTGTGGTAAGAGAACCGGACAGACCCATAACTCCTTCATTGATTGCCGGACGTGTAGACTTGCCGTTCAGACAGTAGGTATCCCCGTCCAAGCCGCAATCAATATCAAGGCTCATTTTTCTGCCAGTGCCAAGAATATTGCCGCCCTGCTTGATCGTTGCGTTGATGTTATCGAAGCGGAATACCGGCTGCATTTTCGCATTTGCATTAATGGTGGAACTTTCGATGGTTTCATCAGCCGCCATCAAGTCAGCCTGCACCGTGGTTTCGTTATTCCCTACTTCTGCGTTGAACTGCAATTTGCTGATTTTACAGCCCGTATAAACGGTGTATTTACCAATATCGTTGAATCCTTTTTCCATTGTGAAGGAAGGCTGTTCTTCCGTGAGTTTAAACGCATGGGTATAAATCTTCCCGGAAGCGTCGGCGCTTGTAGTCGGTGCCCCAAACACACCTTTCAAGAGATACCCGATATTCCTTGCGCAAAGCGGGATAACGATGTTCCCAGATACGTCAATCTGCCCAAGCCCAGGCTGTACAGGATTCCTTGTTCCCGTGATGGTTCCTGGAGTGATAAGAGACTGGGTACTGGATAGCGTATTGGAATTGAACGGTAATTTAATAACTTTTGCCGCGGCAGTCTGTTTAGTGCCGTAGCTGTCCTCAAACCCAAACAAGGTTGAAGATTTCATACCTTTAGCTTGTGTTGCCATATTTCTTCTCCTTAGTAAGTTAATTCTTCACCCATTGCTGGTGTGATTTCTACTGTAATATCTAATAACGCCGCAAATTGCGGGAATGTGGTTTCAGGCATAACATCCGTATCAACATGCATTTCGTGTTGTTCACAGCCATCTTGCAGTTCACATGCAACCAAGTCGGCAATCTCGTTGATCTCATAACTTCCCGTCACTCGAATCACCTTGTACGGCTCATAGTCTTTAGGGTAGAGTGTTTGATTGTCAACCTTCTTGTTCTTCTGTGAGATAACAACCACAACAAGAAGTTTATAAGTGTTGCTCGGCTCCATCCATTCACTTTTCCCCGTCGGGATAATCATGATGTACGGGCAGTTTGGTGCTTGCGGCGGATTCTTCGGATCTGCGCCGATAAAGAATTTTGGTGAACGGTGATAATGCTTCTGGCAATATTCCTCAAGCAGTTTTGATTTTGTCAACACATCAAGCCACTTTTCGGCAATAGCGTTGAGCGAAAGTGTCATATTCATTATCTATACCTCGCCAGTCTTGATTGACTTCTTTCTACGTTACCGTTGATATAAGAAGTAATCTTTTCGTTAAAATTCTTCACTGCCGCCCTGTGGAGTGCCGCCATCATCGGGTCAAAAGTAGGACGTGCAGGAGTTCTAAACTTCTTTTTACGGCTTGACAAGACAATTCCTGCCGCCGCATAAGCACGCCTTATTCTCGGTGTTACAGTGGATTCAAAACCTTCTTGCAGTTTTTTACCAAGTTCAGCGGATGACGGTGATAACCATCCCACCTTTACATATCCCATAGCGGCTGTTTTACCGCTGTATTCAACGGCTTGTTTTAGCCTGCCCATGAGTATATATCGGCTTTTCCCGCCAGAATGCAGGTTCTGTTCAATAGAACGGCGTGTCTTCCCTGTAATTGCCAAAGGCTTATATGAAGCGCCGCCCGGAGCTTTAGACTGAATACCATCCCTAATCATCTTCCGCAACATAAAACCTGTCGATTTCAGTGCGGACTGTTTCCACCTCGGCATTTGCTTTTGCAGTGCCATTGCAAGCGGAGTAGCACCGTCCTTATACTCAAGTTCAAAGGTAATCACGGGAAATCTACCCCCGTTCTGCCTTGTACACAGCGAATAACGGTCATGCCTAATGTCCTTGCGTGCACGCTGTAAAATGGATATTCTTCATCGTTGTAAATGATGGTATCCCCCGATTGGGGAAAGGGGATATCTTCATCTTTTACAGTGAATAAAGCGTCCAAGTATGAACGGTCTTTCCGTTCTGCGTCAGACATTCTTGCATTCGCCGTTCTTACAACCGCTACGATCTCTTTTTCGGTGCCGTCTACAAACCTATACAAGACTTTCTGCCCTGTACCGTATTCGGTGTCAAAGAGATTGGCGTGTAAATCAGATTGGATATCCCCTAAGGTGTTCATTTTACCCTCGATTAAAATACTTTAAGTGAATAGAAAGAATCGATATCTTCCACAAGCGGTACCGCACGGCTTGCAAGACGAACGTTCTTTGTGTCAGTGCCTTCATCTGCCCATTCTTTGGGAACGAACAGTCCGGAGAACGTAGTGTATTCACCACCAACAAGCTGGGTAATAGCACCGGACAGAAGTTTACCGATACCTGGCTTTACAAACACAACATATCCGTCAGGAATGAAATACTGAACCGCTCCTGCGTCATCTTCATATACGGCGTCATATCCAAGGATTTCAATTTCGCCTGGATTTGCGAACGCATAATGTGTGAGGCTTTCTCCATAAGTCTTTGGTCTTGCGGTGATAAGCTGTGCAATCACGCTGTCCGGAATATTCAGCTTTTCTTTTACAGACTTATTGCTCATAAACGCCTTGGCAGTATTGGAGTTCATGATTGCCATTGTGGGAGTATTCCCCGTCTTGCTCATGTCAACTCTAACCTGGTTAATCTGCCCCCACACGTCGGCGGTGTCTTTCGTCCACTGGTCAGCGGCTGCCGCTGTCTTCTTATTGGTGAATCCGGGAAGCGTAACAGTATCTTTAATAACAACTGCGTTATCTCCGTCATCAGCAACACCTTTTACTTCAAAAGCGCCATTAACGAGAAGCTGTGCGCACATCCATTCAAAACGGCGTTCGATCATGTCATGGAGTTCTTTGTAATCTCTTACACGGATTTCCTTTGCACGGTCTGCTTCGGATTTCGGCTGGAGCGGATTTTCCCCAAAAGAACGTGTTTTGAGGTCTCTTACACTAAGCGGACGTTTCAGGGAAATAAAAGGCGGAGTATATTCACGGGTCTGGAAAGAACTGCGTGCGGATACTGCCGTGTTCCCAGGTACAACAAACGGTGCCATTTTCTTTGTACCTTTCCGATAGTCCATAATTACGCTTTCCGTAGTAAACGGGATTACTTCTCCAAAGAATGTTTTTCTAAGGAAATTGTCAGGCTGAAAATATTTTTCAAATCCTGCAATCCATGTTTTAGTCTGGTTGATATCAAGTACATTAGCCATTATTTAGCCTCCTGTTACATTGCATGCTGCATATAAATGCCAGCGTCTTCCAATTCAATCTGATGGGCAGCAACGGTATCTCCGGAAGCCGCAATCAGTTTTTCAATAATAAACATGCCGGATGTGTAAACGTTGACAACGGTATCTGCCGCCGTAGTGTCATGTGCCAAAATAGCACTTGCTACCTTACCTTTAGCCGTAGCCGCATATTTACCGCTTGTTCCGTCTAAAGTAAGCAATGTTCCAGCTTTCATTACCGCTCCTGCGGAAAGAGTTACGTTTCTGTGGTGTACAGGGTGATCTCCTGCAATCAGCCCATCAAACGCAACATCACCAAGGTTTTTAAACAGTTCTGCCATTATTTTTCTCCTTTCATGACAACGCCGAACGCATTACTAATACTTTCGCATTCTTTGTCTTCACTCTTTTTATTTTCTGCTTCATGCGGTACAGGTTTTACTCCGTCCGCTCCGGAATTAGCAAAATCCTGAATCGCCTGATCCACATAGTTGGATGTTTCGGCGTCTTTCGGTTTTGCCTCTTTGATTGTGTCTACATAGAAAGAGATTTCATCGGCAGTTTTGCCTTCACTCTTTGCATGGTCAACAATCTTCTTGACGGCTTCTGAACCGTCATTTAATGCGTCAAGGGCAATCATACGTTCCCTTTCCGCTTTTACCGCCTCATCAACGGCGGTTGTGCCTGCGGTTTTCGCCGCATTTTCGATTTCCTCTACAAGTGCCGGGTATGCCTTGCGGAGTTCCTCTGTGTCCTTGAATACGACTTTATCTGCCATATTCGTCTCCTTCCTGTCCACTTTGGACAACTCAATATATTTCATCAATCCGGCACTTGCAATGTTAGCCGAGTTGACGATAGCGTGATAATTGGCAACGTTTTTAGCACTATTCGTTATCCCAAAATCCATAATCCCTGTGGCCAATCCCTCATCCACTGCTTCTTGCGGTGTCATTTCGGTTTCCTTGTCCATCAGGTCAGACAGATGGTCTTTGTCTAATCCCGTAGCCTGTACATATATACTCAAGATGTTATCTTTTACCTTATCCAGCGTGTCAGCCTGTTTCCTTAAATCGTCGGCATATCCGAACACACTGCATAACGGATTGTGAACCATTAGCATTCCGCCTGGTGACATTTCTCTCTCATCGCCCGCAAGGAACGGCATAACCGCCGCTGAATAAACTTTTTCGCCATAAGTTTTAACCTTGCCGCCTGTCTGTCTATGCTCCATGAGTGCGTCATACATCCCTACTCCGGCAAAAACATCTCCGCCGTAACTGTTAATTCGTACCTGAATGTCTTTGCCTGCGTACTCTTTCAGTTCTTTCCTGAAATTATTAGGACTTTTCCCGCCAAGCCACCAAAGGAGAAACTCACTGTTCGTATCAACAAGATCTCCGTCAATAGACAGTTCAACAACGTCTCCCTTGTTCTTGAAGTTCCAGAATTTACTCATCCTTAGTCTCCTTTACATCCGCTTTAACTTCCTCTGTATATACAGGTAAACCTGCTTCTTTAAGCTGTTTATTTTCAATAGCAAGGCGGGCAACATTATCGGAGAACGATGTTCCCGAAAGCTCCGCACATTCCTTTTCACGTGTACTCAATCCTAATTTAATTCTCTCTGCCCCTGCCTGTGCTTCTTTTACAGGGTCAATCATACCCATAACTGGCCCGTACCAATTAGCGGAACAATAAGCGGCTCTTACAAGCGGATTTTCAAAGAATCCAGGAGCCTTTATGTATCCTCTTGCCACAGCTTCTGAAAGCCACATTTCATACACGGGCTGGCATAAATCATTAGCAAACCATGTCCTATATGTCTTGAATCCCGCCCAAGCCTGTAACAGTGCAGCCCTGCTGGCGCTGTAAGATGAATTAAACGCTTTTGTCAGAACTTCGGCGGGCTGCCCAATTGCCGACCCTATCATTTTTATTAATTGATTCGTGAATGGGTCAAAAGTAGATAAATTCTTGCTTGCGTCTATTTCTTTTACATCCCAGTTAGGCGGAAGCGCATTCAGCGTACCTGGACCCAACTTGAACTGTATTTTTCTTAATTCATCGGCTGTTGCCGTTTCAGAATCATTACCCTGTCCGCCGTTCAGACTATCAAGCGGGAATACTTTGTCATGTGCCTGTGTCTGCGTGAAGAATAATGTGAAGAAAGACTTTATGATCGCCGTTGTCAATTCAGCGTCTGTGTATCTCCCCACCTGTTTCAGTGTGGTAATGACATTGGCAAGATAAGGGATCCCTCTATACTGGTCAGGTCTTGTCTCATGGCTTATCTGCAATACATTTCTATTGCCCGTACTCTCACCAAACGCCTTTACTCTTGCCCATGCTGGAATAGTTCCGTCAGACACTCTGTCGTTTGGGTACTTATTGGCAATATGATAAGCAACCACCGCTCCATTTCCATCAATTTCAACGCCTGAAACAATTCTGTTTCCGTTGTCTTGATTGTATTGATAAACATTCGATGTAGAACCGCCGGAATATGGATTACATACTCTTGACGCTTCTACAAGCTGTAACCGCAAGTAAAACGGCATAGCAGCATTCGGCGTTTCCTGTTTAATAACAGCGAAGCTGTCACCATCAACCAGATAACTATTAAAGGCTATATCCTGCATGTCGTAAAAGTTATTCTTGTGCAAGATGTCAGCAAATACGCTGTTCGCCCACAGGTCAAAGGCTTCCCTTGTAACAAACGACCATTCATCCGCTTCTTCCGGTGTCATTTTCAGCAATCTGTATTTCGGAGACGGTGCTAAATGTAATCCTGCCCCCACTACATACTGTCTTGCGTTTTCAATTGCTCCAGAAGCAAGCGGAGAACCGCCCATTGCCAGTTCAGCACTTCTGCCTCTTAATGTGGAAAGGTTATAGTCAATATCAGACTGCGGGCTATTCCTGTCAGGGAGCCATGACGCCATACTCCCTACAATGGTATTTGCCCCAGTAGCGCTATATCCGCTGTTCTTTATTGATGTATTCTTTTTTGCCCAAAAGTTCCAGAATTTACCCATATCAATAATCCATCAGTACGACTTTACGCATGGAAGACGGTGCTAATTTATCGCTCCCATCATCCATACCCTCTACAATGCCATCTATCCCATCACGGATGTTTCTCAAAGAAGCACGTTGCAGGCTCACCGTTCCATCATCAAACTTCTGTGCGGTCAGCGTCTTTTCTTCTGCCGCAAGATAGGCTTTCAGTCTGCGGTTCCGGACTTCCTTTTTAGTTAATTCATCAGCCATTTAGAATACGCCTCCTTGTGAAAAACAGCCGTAACTCGGTGCCTTTTTGACCGGTTTCTGTTCTACTTCCCCACGCCGCACCTTTTCATAATGCGTCCAATCAGGGGCAATAGACTTTATACATGCCAAGTTATAGTTTTTGAGATCCAAGGGTTCATTTCTGTGGTCTTTGGCGATATTTACCCACACAGATACAAGTTTCCCTTTTACCAATTTCTGTTCCAATTGTTCTGAAAGCAAGCCTTTGAAGTAGTTTTCGTCATATCCACGCCCTTCATTATTCGGGAAATGCATATAACCTTCTCCGTACTCAAGTATGCTTAGACGCTGGAATATATATTGCTTAGCTTGAGATACCCCAAGCAGAAGTAATAACAAATTATCATGGTTTTTGGCAGCTGCTGTCTTATAAATAATCGGCACATTGAACTCACTTGCACCTTTTATGGCTATGCGTTGTTTATGCGTGTTCCTTGCACAATAGTCATATACTTCATTGGTATAACTGCCGCCCGTATCAATGAATGTTCTTGATACGACTATTCCTGAACCGTCTTTAAAGTGGTACGTGCGGTCAAGGACTAAATCTAAGGCTTCCCATGTGGCTTTCTGGTCAGGAACCCCAATAATGATTCCTTTCCTGATTCCCCATGTTTCTTCTCCACGCCCCCAGCCTGCAATCTCATACTCCAAACGGTTGTTCTGCACATCCACCGCCGCCGTAAGTATCAAGACACCATCGGGCACTTCCGCCTCATAAAATTCACGTCTTTCAACAAGCGCTGATACATCTTTCATCTTGCCTACCGGCTTATACACTTCCGCAAGACGTGTATTTACAAAGGTTTTAAGTGTTTCTACATCGGATTTAGCCACAAGGTATTCTGCAATAAGCACGCTCCAGTCAAGCCAAGGAGAACTGAATGCGTTTACATGGAACGACCTCACATCTTTTATATCGGGATTATCCGCAATGTATTTCTGTGGTGTGGATTTCATCTGTGGTTCTGTAAATTCAAAGCCGCAATCAGGACATCTCCATTTAACGTCTTTCACATGGTATGATTTGCGTTCTTTGACGGTAAATTCGTCATAGTCATACTGCATGTCATCCATATCAAGCCAATGCCACTCTTTACAGTTAGGGCACTGGTGCTTCCACTGTTCCTGGCTGCCAAGCATATATTCACGATATATGCGGCTCGCTTCATCAGTAGGCGTTGAGAACATGCCTATTTTGGCATCCCAGAAATTGGAAGTACGTTTTATGGCAAGGTCAACAGGATCGCCTTCGGTGCCGGCACTTTTGGCGAACCTGTCTACCTCGTCACAAAGGAGGATTTTTATGCTTCTCTTAGCTAAGCCGGAAGGTGCGTTGCTTCCGACTAATGCCAAGTAGCCGCCTGGAAATAGTTTCTTGAGGATAGTGTTGTCGCTATCCCTGCTTTTCTGCTTATATACAATGTCGTTGAGGATAGGTGTTTTTGCCACCGTGGGAGTGAATCGTTCTTTCGACCAATCCCTTGCGTCCTCAATTGTCGGCTGTACCATAAGCATGGGCGATGGATCTAAATGCATGTACCGCCCAATAACATTGAACAGTATCTCTGATTTGCCCATCTGTGCCGCAAACATAGCAATAACCTTTTTTACATTAGGGTCTGTAAATGCCTTTTGCGGATCTATCTGATACGGTGCTCCATCACTGCTCCATTTGCCTGGATGGGCTCCGTAATCATCAGGAATATATCTATACTCTTCCGCCCATTCAATGACAGAAAGGTCTTTGGGCGGGGCAACCATGGCAAGCAGGTTTTGAAATAAGTCAATCGTCTTTTTCGGTATCACTGATGTTATCCCCCAGCTTAGCCGCGTCAAATTGGCTCAATTCCAAAAGCCCGTCATTAATTTCTTTTGTCAGTATTTCAGAAATCTTAGCAGCGGACTTCCCCTCAAGCTGTTTTGCCAGCTTATGAGGCATAGAAAGCATTGTCCTTTTAAAAACAACAAGAATGTTGCCTACCGCCATCTCTATATCATCGGTAGAGTGGACATCTCCCCTCTTTTTAGCAAGTTCCAGTTCTGCTGTTTCCCTTTTGGCTTTTTCTAAAAGGGTATGTTCTTTATCAAAAGAAACGGTTGCACTCTTTGATTTGTGGTTAAAGTATCGCCTCACACATTCAACGAGACCATATTTATTCTGTCCTCGTTTTTCTACAACACTTTCACCCACAAGCTGGCGCAACCTTGCTGTGGTAATTCCTAAAACAAGAGCCATTGAGGACGCTGAAACTATCGTTTCTTCCGTTATTTTTTGTAATTTAACGTCATTTTCAAACGACAATTCCAATTTCACCGTCCTTTTATATATTTTACTCTTATTTTCTTCGTTTTTCTTCTGTTTTCTTCAATTTACTATATTATACCACAAATGTAAACCCCTGATGTGCGAAAGTATCGAAAACTTTTGATATCTACATGATTATCGGGGGCATGGCGACCGTTGCGCTCTCGTTTTATCTGCTGGAAGTACCTATACCTATACCCCCCATGGGTATAACCTATACCCCTATACGTATCATTTATATTTGCGAACATGTCGCATATTGGTCATTATCAATATAAGTACTCATTATTTACACAATAAAAAACAGACCAATCATCATATATCTGTCAGTCTGTCTATCTATCTATCTATCTATCTATCTATCTTGTGTCTATGTAATTGTCTTATCTGTTATTGATTGTCACGAAAACACAGTAGCAGCGGATGACGATTATTATTTTTCGGACGGTACAAATGCAGATAATTTCATGAGTGCTTAATAATCGCTAATTTTCGGGGATTTATCCCCCTTTTTTATTGTAATATTTTTTTGAAAACGCTTGCAAAATATATCTCAATATGCTATTATAATTATAGAGATAACCGCTGTTTGGCGGAATGGATTTTTAAAAAAGTGGAGGTAAAAGAAAATGGATTATTATGACATTGCGGACAAAATTTTTAACGCAAAAAAAGATTCTCTTGATTTGCCAACCGGACACGTTGTCCGTGTAAATTACTACATCGACAACAAGGCGGCGGAAATCGAGGAACACGAGGACGGCTGGCACTCTCAAGCAGAACGTGACGGTGACTGCTTAACAATTTTCGAAAGCGGGAAAGTTGATGATTTGCGGGATTGGTGGTATTCCGGCGGCGGCTCTGAATCAAAAGAAGTGGATTTGGCGATGTTTCACAAAAAAAGTACGGAAATTTCTGTTGAACAACAAGAAAAAATCCGTGGCGCCGTTAATGATTTTTTAAAAAACAATAAATGGATTGATAGCTATGATGACATCGGTAGCGCCGAAAAGGAATCTATTTTTAACGATGTTGTCGGTGCTGATTTTGATTGTGCTCTAAAATCAGCATATATCGATGTAGTTTTAACGGAGGATCTCAACGGTGATACAGACCGCGCAATTGAGATACTACACAGTGCTGGAATTATTGTTGGATAAAATAAAATAGGGCTTTTATGCCCCATTTTTTTTAGAAAGGATTAATGAAAATGGTTTTGTTGGATAAAAAAATAAACGGCGTAGATTTCGAAAAAATAGAAAATCATGATATGGATCGTACCACAGGGATTGAAACAGTTGAGTTGGGCGGAAAATGGTATGCACTTTCCGGCTGGAATGGAGAGAAATATTATGACTGTTGGGAAATTGAATTTTCTGGATATGTCGGCTCTCCGATTTCTGACGAAACTTTTATTTTAGAACCGGTTGAAATACCGATTGGCGAGCCGGACGATGACGGAAATTATATACAGTACGATGTTATCGGATATATTTTCTGTTAATTTTCAAGCGGCTTTAATGCCGCTTTTTGTCGTGCATTTATAATTTTCGATGTTTTTAAATCGTTTTTAAGGCGGTTATTTTAATGGTTTTGATATACTTATCAAAAAGGTTGCGGCGGGCGGCTTTAAACGCAATTTTGGGCTATATTTATATCCCCTGCTGCACTGTGTGTTATTGGATGTATACCCTAAGGGGTATGGATTGTTCCGATATACATATACCCCTACATGTATTATGCTTATACCCCTATCGGTATGATGTACCTAAATTTTCAGATACCCCGATTTTGTGGTTGAGGAAATTTTATAGAAAGTGGTTGATCAGGATTTTTGTTGACAGGGATTTTCTGGTTGACAAGGTTTTTCATCGAGTTGTTGACAAGGCGGTGATTGTTGATGAAGTTTTTTATTGAAGAGGTGTTGACGAGTGAAGAGGCGTCCTTATATTTTGACGTAAATCCGAAAACTCTTAGAGGTGCTTTTTACGGCTGGCATGGTAAAGAATCTCCTTTTAAAAATAATGAAGTTCGTAAATCAGGCAGTACTATATTATTCACTATTCGTGGATTGCAACGGCTTTATAATCAGAAACAGGATATCTCGATTAAATCTAAAAAGAAATACTCTTTTCCGGACATCATGACACCAAAAGAAGCGTCTTCCATCTTCGGTGTTACTCCTGCCCTGATTCGCTTTTATTGCAAAGAAACAGTGGTTAATGGGATTACATATCCGCCAAAGTTAAAAGAATTTGAATATCGCAAATCAGGGAACATTTTACTTGTTGCTCTTCCAGCACTCCGCCGTATTTTATCCACAAAGTGCATATAATTTATTTAGAAATATGCATTTTATAAATAAGTTATGATAATTTTGCATAACTATTCATTTTATAATGTAAAATGCCATGATTATATGTATCAAAATTCCACTTTATGAATAATTATATAAAAATCTAAATATCCCATTTAGGAAAATCCCCTTGAAAGGATTCCCCGAAAATCCCTTGAAAAGGTTCCAAATTCCCCTGAAAAAGGTTCCCCTTGAAATTCCCCAAGGAAAGGTTCCTCCAAATCCCCTATAAAAGGTTCCTACTCAAAAAGGCACGCCATTACAGCGTGTCTTTTACTTTGTTTATTGTTACTGTTTTTATTTCATCGGAATTAACAATTATTGGTGGGAGCCATTTAAGCCTGCGTTTCCCCTTCTTTTCTCCGTAAAGGAATGTATGCCAATGTGCCCTTCTTACATGCATTGCAGGGGATTTATGGTGTCCTCCCTGCGGTTCTATGTAATCATACTGTACAGCTTTCCTAAATTCCCTTATCTTAGCCCCTGCGGTTTCTCCTACATTGAAAAGTTCCACCTCGCTGGGAATATCCTTTATCTTTCTTGTCCGCCTGAAAAAGTGCCGTTTCTCGTGCTTTATATCTGCATTCACAGCGGAAATATATAGAACAAGGTTTATCCACTTGCTGATAGAATGCTTGCTGTTTCTGTAAAATTCCTCTAATGTTTTGCCGTTTACATCAAGATCTTCATTACCTCCCGCCGGTAAATCTATTTCATCGAATTGTTTAACCATTCTGTCTATAATCTTATCTATCGGTTCACTTCCCGTTTCAGGAAGAATCAGATAAATTGGCAATATTGGTTTCCCTTTTCTATCTACAACAAGAAGTCTGAACTCAAAGTGTCCTCTGTCAAAGTCAAAAAACACGAAAAATCCATCATATTCCGCCCCGTCATTAGGTCTGATATATATTGAGTATGCAGGCAGCGTCAGCATACTTGTATCAAGTTCTATGTCACTTTTTGCCTGTTTGTATAATTCTTCTGTTAGTGTGGTGTCAAAGTCATAAATTATTTTTGTTCTTCTCCACGCTGCCAAGCAAGCTATAAATGTACCATCTGCCACATTCTCAAGTTTAGATTGATTTTTCTTTCGGTCAAGAGATAATGTTAGCCCAGCCTCTATCGGCGCATAAACGTACTCATGCGGCCACATATCTTTATACTCTTTATTTGTTGCAATATTTTCTATGAAATCCCATGCGTCAGGGTATAAATAGCTGTACTTCTTGATCATCCGCATTGGTGCGGAATTTTTTACATCAATCATCGTTAAATCCTCCACTTATATTATACCTGATTCAAAACGAAAAAGGGCGGTGAGTTGCCGCCCCTGTCCTTTGACAAGGTTTAAATCTTAGCGAGAGTTGCCAAAGGACATTTTTATTATATCACGCTTTTATCGTTTCTCCATCTTTTTTATCAGGCGGTCTATATACCATTTAGATTTCTCTAAATCCTCTATTCCTCCTTTTTCTTTCCATCGCCACAAGTATTTTATAGCGTTAGCTGTGCAGACTGCCTCAATACCCTTTAGATTGACTGTAGCCGCTTCTAAAGCGTCTATACATTCTATCCCTCCCTGTGTGTAATGAGCAGGGTGATTTACCATATCTGCCATCATCTTTTCACCTTATTGATCTTATCAACAATTTTATCCGCAATTTTGTCCACATTGTCACCAATCATTTCAATATTTGCAGGTGTTACATAACTTGTTGCAATCATCTTGTAAAATGTACCTTGTGATGGGATCATAATATTTAATATTGTGACAACGATAAGTATTTTTAATAACGAATGAAATGTTTTCCGGTTTTGAATAGTTTCGGTTTCTTTATACGGACTTCTATTCGACATATAGTCGCAAAATGCAATCGCAGTAGCTATACACAAAATCAACACCAAAACATTAATAACTAAATTAATACTGAATACGACATCTGCCGCATAGAATATCCACGGGCTTATTATCGGTTCATTCATGATCTTCTCCTTTCAATATTTTTAAAATTTCTTCTTTGTGTGCTTCCGCCGAAACTTTTGTTCTAAAGCAGTTGCCTATTGCTCTGTTTAGACAATCAAAAGTGTTATAATGCTCCTTAAATTTTCCATGAACCGGATTACCCAAAATGTTGATATGATAATACCAGTCGCCAAATTTCGGCTTAAACGGAATTACTTTAAATTCATAATCTTCAAAAGACCTTATCATCTCAATCCACATTTCAGTTTTAACCCATTCACCAGTGAAATCTTTGAAAAATAATTTATCTTTTGAGATTTTGTAGGTATCACAACCTCTGTCAATGGTACTCGCCTTGAACTCTTCATCTTCTATCACTCCGATTCTTTTCATCAGCAATTCCATTACTTCTTCTTTTAGTGTTTTCATACTTTGACCATCTCCACATCTGTAACTAAAAATGCATTGATATTTAAACCGTGTTTATCAATCCAGTTCTGAATAACATTATTGACTGCGCATTCAAGTTTTTCTTTCTCATCATTATCGACCCCCTCAAGAAAACCTTCTGCATATTCCCCATAAATCGTATATGCCCTATCCGTTAAATCTTGAATGATATCATCTGCATACACCTTTGGACACGGACTTGCTATCCGACCGACAAAGAAGCATATAACATCATCGTCAATATCATCATGAAAAACCTCTGAATAACTTGTATAAGATTCGGGATTATACGGTTCAGCATTCATGAGTTCTTCCCGCCCCGCTTTTATTGCCTCTTCTTTGCTCGGATATGTATCGTCACAGTTAAAATGATCTTCATATAGTCCTATTACCCATTCTTCCTTTTCTTGTTTCATTTTCTCCTCCACCATTTTTGACACCCAATTCTCATTAACCCAATTTTTACTTCAATCGGTATTTTTTCAACCTTGAAATATTCGGCAACCTTTATCATGTCTACCACAGATTCTTCTGTATCAACAATAATTACTCCTGCTTCTGGGAATTTTTCAATCAATACCTTTTTGATTTTTGCGCCGTTCCCTTCATACACATCCCACGAAAACGCATAATAAACTGTTCTCGTGTACTTTGTACGATGTTTTTCTTTCTTCTTGAAATCCGCCAAAAAGTCACTATAACTGCATTTAATCTCAACTTCCGTCAAATAATCATTTTCGTTTATCCATATCAAATCTGCTTCATGACAAATCCCCTTAAATGGATATTCATATCCAATAACCTCCCTATCTCCATATTTAGGGATTCTACACGATGTTCTTGCAAAGCTAACATTTGGTATTACAATATTCTTTTCTCCTAAATGTGTCGCTATTGCATATTGCATTGCTGCTTCTTTTTCGCTTTTACTCATACTTTCTCCTTTACATATTCAAACAGCCATTTTAAGACATTTATTAAATCAGTCTTCGTTACCTTGTCAATTGGTGTATATTGAATTATCACCGTTTGTATAGCACTTAACTTGTCTTTATCTGTGATAAGCCTACTGTTAATAAATTTCAGTATATGAACCATCCTGCCTATTGTCATGTTTCCTCCTTGTCACAAACCTTAAACACCCATCCAGTCTTCCTATTTTCCACCTCTATAACACGATAATCTGAAACCCAGTACGAGACGTTATCGCACCTCCCGATAAACAGCGTATGTCGATGTCTCGTAATTTCATCCTCTTCACCGATAACAACACATGCCGCTTCACCTGATATTACCTTTAACAATTTCCTTAATTTCATATTTCCTCCTTCTTAAAGCCCATAATATGTTTCCCTATCTCATAAGTTACATTCACCGTTACTGCGTTTCCAGCCTGCTTGTACAATTGGCTCTTACTGTTTACGGCAGCAGCTTTTTCGTATTGCTCATCTGTAAACCCTTGCAACCTCCAGCATTCCTTCGGCGTTAATTTGCGTATATAACATATACTTTCATTTTCAAGAACGACCCCCAAGTTACTTTGTGTTTTTACCGTGTTTGATAACTGCTTCTGCACCCTTCCGCACCGTGTATCACTATTCGGATATGCAATATCTACGCCGTCTCCCTTTCTTGCAATTTCATATCCCTTTTTTGTGGCATTTTTTATCATTATTCCATGCCTGTCTTGTGCCGTGAGTGTAAATGACGGTTCACCTGGTTCTTTGACCCTTCGACCATTTTGTCTCTTTTCTGTCCTATTTGGCGTTAATATTGCCATCACCCCGCTGGATTCTCCTGCACGATTAGATATACCTCTATCGTAACGTGCAGTCAGACATCTTGAGTGTTCCGTTATCTGTGTATCTTTCTTTGAAAAGTCTATAAACCTATATAATCCTGTTTTTGCTCCGCAACCTCCACCTTGTGAAGATAACGTACAAGATATGTTCGGCTCGTACACTCTTTCTCCTTGTGCCCCGCCTATAACCTGCTTAATAGCTCTTTCACTTTTTCTGGCTTTAGGTAGTAATTCTCGTCCACCTGTTTTTCCAAGATGTCCAGCAATATACACTCGCTCTCTGTTTTGAGGTACTCCGTAATCTTTTGAGTTGTACACTCTCCATTCAACACTGTACCCTCTCTCTGCCATTTCAGACAGCACCGTGAAGAATCCCCCCCCCCTCAATAGATAACAGATTTTTAACGTTTTCAGCGATAATCCATCGGGGTTTATTCTCTTCTGCTTCATCAAGGAGCCGCATAATCTCAAAAAATAATCCGCTCCGTGTTCCTCGTTTAATGCCTTTTTGTTTTCCCGCAATAGAGACATCCTGGCATGGGAATCCGAATGTCCAAACAGTAGCCCCTGGTAACTCCCATCCTCGCACCTTTCGTACATCATCTTTAAACCACAATCCCTCCGTATCATAAATTGCCCTATAACTTTTTTGTGCGTATTTATCAAACTCGCACCAGCCGATACATTTCATTCCCGCTTTTTCAAATCCGCTGTGGAATCCGCCAATACCGGCAAAGAAGTCTATAAATGTCATTCCCATTTAGTCAGCTCTCTCGCTTCTTTAACAGCACTCCAAATCTCTTTCCACTCTTCCTCCGTGGCACTGATATTAGCATGAGTTATTATGTGCAACAGCCTTGCATGACTACACAAAACGTCATCTACTCTATTCTTGCCCATCTCCTTATCAGGGCGTATATCAATATTCCATCCATGTTTTATTTTTAAATCCCACAAGGCGTCATACAGGACATTCCATAATTCACTTGGCTTTTCTCCGAAATCATCATGTAATCCAATAAGTAGTGCATGAATCGCACTTTTTATTTCGTTTGCGCCAACTTTATATGCGTCAACATGTACAGTATCCTTGCTAAAAGTTATTCTTATCTGTTTCATATTCCATTCCTCCTCAATGCAGAATCTTTCACAAATACCGTCCACCTTGTCTTAGCCCGTTTATCACCGAAAATAGGCTTATACGGTGATAACTTTACAACCTCTGCAAACGGTATTTGCTCACTATTCCATTTAAAGACAAGTGTTCCTCCATCCTTTAAAACTCTAAAGCATTCTTCAAACGCCGTCTTCATAAACAATTTCCATTCTTCTGGCAGCCTTCCGTATTTCAGAATGATCCACGCATTATCACCGCCATTTTTTAAATGTGGCGGGTCAAATACCACCATGTCATAAGTTCCGTCTTTGATATAAAACATATCCGTAACATCGCCCATCAATGACGGTTTGATCTCAAGTTTACGCCCATCACACAGCGTAGTAGACAGTGAACGATTATCCTGATAATCAACGAATGATAGCTCTTTTTCATGCCAGAACATTCTACTTCCGCAACATGCGTCCAAAATCCTCATGATTTCTCCATCATGCGGCTAAGGCTCTGCAACTGTAAACGCATTAGCCGTATCCTGTCAATAATAGACTGCTTAGAACTTCCAACCTTACCGCACAATCTATAATCTTCTGTTTTTGAAAGTATTTTGTATTCTGAAACAGTATCCGCCAAATCAACCGCCATTGCCTCAATCAGTTTTGCCTTTTCATTAATCGTATCTTTTCTGTTCATTTTCCCGTACTCCCTATACCACCAACTCTGCTTCCATCTGTTTTATCACCATCTACCCTGTAATATTGATGGAAAATCCCCTGTGCAATCCTGTCTCCTTTTTTTACGTTATAAGTTTTGCCTGAAATATTTGTAAGTGCTATCATGATATGCCCCTCGTTATCCGGATTATTATAGTAATCCGAATCAATGACGCCTACACCGTTTGCCAAGATAAGCCCATATTTAATTGCAAGGCTTGACCTTACATAAATCCCCAGCCACTCATAAGGTTTCATACATGCTTTTATGCCGGTGGGAATCACCTTTGTTTCACCTGGTGTGATTACAGCGTCAATAGCACTTTCAATGTCATACCCCGCCGATTGTTTCGTTTTCCTTTTTGGCAAGTTCACATACTTATATCCTGTTACTCTTTCAAATCCTCGTTTCATTTTAATTTCCTTTCTCTGTAAATACGTTCTTCCACATCATTTAACTTTCGTGCCGCCTCGTCTAATTTAATGGCTGCATACATAATCAATCCAAAGAACAATGCTATACTGATCACATCAATCAAGCTATCCATGTTTACACCTCGTTTCCCCAACAATCCCATCCATCAAACCGTTCTCTTGCGAATAATTCAATTCGTGGTGCATAGCTTACCTTTTCAATCATTTCTCTCATTGCTTTTGGTTTTCTGCTATGTTCTGACTTTGGCTCAATAATCACCGTCTTCCCCTGTGCTCTTTTGCCATTAATCAGCTTATACGGAAGCATTCCTTTTCGTCCGAATAAACAATGCTCCGTCATGCCTCTGTAATACTGCCCCAATCCTATCCTATCTTTTACCCACGTAATGGCTGTAATGTATTCAAATCCCCACGCTTTCATAACTTCTAATCCTAACGGCAGGGATTTATTTGTTACCCACAGATACAGGTGACAGTTTACATCTGCAATTTCATTAATTTGCAGGTTTACAATATCTTCTGTCTTCATCAATGGGTAGTGTTTATCGGCTCCTCTCTTGATTTTTCCACCCCCCCGTTCGGTTATCCAAGGTGGGTCTGCGTATATGGTTTTATACTTTTTACCAGCCTGATTTCTGAATAAATATTCATTTTCATCCAAACAAATCATTCTCCTTTCTTCCCGCAAGTTCCTTTTCGATATCCATCTTTAACCGTTCCCATTTCATAGTGTCACGCCTTAGCGTTCTTTCACGTTCTATTCCTTTTGTGATATCGCTTTTCAAGTCTTTCAAGGTATCATCACCAAGCATTTTCATTTTCCGCCTGATGTAGTCCTGCACATCTCCCTGCACCGCCGGTAAATGTTCCAAAGCGTACCTTGTCGCATATATCACAATTCGTTCTCCAAGCCTCGCCATTTCTTCCTCCATCTGCTTCTCAAAACCTGAATTGTTCGTACTGTTCTTCCGATTTCAATTGCTAACTCTCTGTCTGGAATTGAATGTTCTAAAATTCGCTTTTTCTCATCATCCGTATACGGTTCACCGCCATGTACCGCATACACAGCCAATCGCTCATAATATCACTTTTTCTGTTCTCTTGTCGTAATCCTCCATTTACCTAAATCCCTGTAATTCTCTTTTCGGTTAGGCATTGGGTGTTACCACACGGCATTTTAACCATTGCCGCCCAAACTCCCAGCAATCAGATACGCTGTCCATGAAGATATCCAAACGATCACTATATCCGCCGCCGAATCTGTCTGTTACAACAAGTTCCCTGCCGTCGGGTAATGTGACCACGCTTCCGAACGGGAGATGGTCACTTGCTGCCATCCCCTCTGTCGGATAAACCCCGCTTGCTGTGGGATTCCCTGTATGTGTATAAGCACTGCAATTCAGCAGTTGAAAAAATACCGCCATCATAATTCCGTGTTTCAGTATCTGCTTCATTCTTACTCCTTCCGTTTGTTTAAAATCGTCAAAACCTTATCAGTTTTCCGTTTTTTGCCACTCCACAATTTTTGTGTGAGGAATTTATCATCAAAATTCTTCAAACGCATTTTAGGGGTGTTTTTAAGCGTTTTCTGAAAATTGCTCCAATTCGATTTCGATTCGTGGATTCTTTTTATCCACGAAAACCTCCGCATGAGCAATGTGCAGATGTGCCTGATTGTCATTTTCTATCAGTCCAATCTCCTGCATAGCGTCAAAGATAAACTTCATTCCGCTTAGCACGTTATCTTCATCTCTGCGCTTATCGGGCTCGTAAAATCGTACTGTCACTATCACCTTGCCGCTGAATCCGTATCTCGCCGTGGAGCGTAACTGTATCTGCGGTAACAAGATGTCTTCTATCTGTCTTTGTGTGTCCTTTTTGAGTTTCGCTCCTGCATATCGGTTTCTTCTGTTTGCGGTTATCAAATCATTCATACAAGGGAGCCTCCCTGGGATTACCAGTTCCATTAATACGCCCACCGTATAAACTCAATAATCCTTTTAATTTCTTCGATTTCACGCTTGATCTCTGCAAGTTCTTTGTCAAGTTTTGCGTCAACTTCTTCAACCGTAACTGGGTTATTAATCGTTTCGTTATCCATTTTTCTCCTCCATCAGAACGGAATGTCCTCATCTTGTGACCGTCCATACTGCTCAAAATTCCCTCCGCCCTGCGTTGCGGCTCCTGCTAATACCTCAATAGTGGTTGCTACAAGTTCAGTCACATAGACTTTTCTTCCATCTTTCCCCTCATAGCTTCTCGTTGACATTCTCCCATCAACAAAAACTTTGCTTCCTTTGTAAAGCTGATTTCCTGCTTTTTCTGCCAACTTACCCCACGCAACAACGTTGAACCAATCTACTATCTCTTTCCAGTCTCCATCAACGTTATATCTTTCAGTTACTGCTATGGAGAACGTTGCCACCGTTTTCCCTGTTTTTGTCATCCTAATCTGTGGATCACGTCCTAAATTTCCTACAAATGTTGCTCTATTCATGATTTCTGCTCCTTTCAGAATTTGTTTAATCTCCTGTTTGCGCCCTGCACTTTCAATAAATGCGGATGGCACATCTCATAAATCCTCGAACCAATAGCCTCATCAGCAATGGTTATGCTTTTTAGGCTGTATTCGCTTGATAATATTGTCGGCAGTTTTTTTACGTACCGCATGTTGATAATGTCAAACATAATCTGCTTGTCCTGCTGTGCAATCTCACTACCGACCATTGCCCCCTTAAACAAGTCATCGATGTAAAGATACGGTTTTGTCGTCGGTACGAATAAAAGCCTTTCGTATTCATCAAAGTCTTTAAACATCACAGCTTTAATTCGTTGTATTTCTCTTCGGTATTGCCAATAGTAATGTTCTTTCCCAATTGCCTGACAGACTGCCACGCACAAGTGGGTTTTCCCCGTGCCTGCCCGTCCAAATATGCCAAGCCCAGTAGCAGATTCATCATTCAGAAACTCCACCGCAAGTGCCTTCATGTTTTGTGCTTCTGTTGTATCAGTTTTGAATGTTTCCATCGTAAATCTCTGATACGCCTCTTCTGTAATTCCGCTTTGTTTCATCCACCGTCGCCGTTCTGCCCGTTTTAAGCATTCAGGACAAACCTTAGCTTCCATCCCCGTATCTTTCTGAACGGGTATAAACCCCATGTCTTTGCACAATTGGCATTTATAATCTTTCGGCGGCGGCGCTTTTTCTTTTTTCATTCCATCCATGAGGGAATGAAGTAATTCCTCCACTCTTGTCATTCATTCCTCCTAACAATCAATCGCTGCTGTACGGTCATTACTCCTGTTTCGCTCATTGAGATAGCTCTCAAATTTAGTACCAAACAACGTTTCAGGTCTTAAATACTTCCCCATTTTTACGTCATGCAGCCATTCATCACACTTTGTGTCTATAACTGTCTTAAAAGCGTCAATAGTAAACCCCTCATTCAATCTTGTTCTAATCAGTTTTCTTGTTTTCGGGGTGTTACACTTGTAGTGTGTTCCTGCCTTTTCATTCAGGTAAGCAATTATCACATTTGTTTTTTCTTCAATGACACGGTCGAGTTTACTCGACAATGTCTTTTTTCTAGTCTCCTCTAATCTAGTCTCCTCTAATCTAGTCTTATCTAATCTAGTCTCCTCTAATCTAGTCTCCTCTGTGGATACATTTTGGATACATTTTGGATACGCTTTGGATACATTTTCGACCAAGCGATATTCTTTATTGTCGTTTAGCTCGATTTGTTCAGCTTCTTTTAAAAGTGACCGCTTGTACCTGTCGCGCTGTACATAGTTGTGAATCCTCCAATGTTTGATGACAATCACTCCAGTTTCAAACGCTATCAGGTATCCTTTGCTGATTAGTACGCGTATATCGTCATCACCACTGCCAATTTCACGCATTATCCGTTTTGGCGACAAAACAAATCCGTCATCATCCGCCCTCAAAAGCAAATGGAAATATAGATTTTGCGTGCTTTGCGGCATATCCATAAATGCGTCCGTTTCGATAATGGATTTTGCCATCATTCGCCTCTCTGCCAATTTTTACCTCCTGTACTTTTCGTAAATCAATTCCGCCTGCTCTTTGTGTGCCTCGTTCCACGTTTTGACCTGTTCAGATTGGAGATATTTTTGAAGCCATTCTTGGCACTTCATCTCTTCCACGCCGTGGCAATAAAGGTCATGGCACTTCCAACAGACGCAAACAAGATTATCTAACGTGTCACTTCCCGGATCCCTGAAACTTGAGCGGAAAATAACATGGTGGTGGTGAATGCCCCATCGGCTTCTGCAAATTACACATCTTTCATCATCTCTTTCATTTATAAGTTTGCATATTTTTGCATAACCATTCTTTGTCAACTTGATTTTATTCCATCGTGGAATTAAGAAGTGTTCATCCATTCCAGTTATCACCCCACTCTTTTAGCATTAGACTCTTCTGGTCAGGGGTAAGAGTTTCAATGCCCTGTTCCTCTGCGGCGTCTATTGCCCAATCAATGAGACGTGACATTTCATCTGTGTTGTACGTGGAACTTCCATAGTAAGCTTTTACACATGACAACCCCTGATACTCCGCTTCCAGTAATTCAGCCTGCCATCCCTCGCCTTTTGCGTTCCAAACGTCAATAAACCGTTTTACTGCGTCTTTTGGCATGTACATGAGTTCGTATACCCCCACATCACGTATAGCCTGTTTGTAGACGTTTTTAGCCGTGTTTTTGACCGCCTTTGCTATTTCATCAAAGAGTACCCAGCAATAGGCATTAGCAGATAAGCTTCTTTTCTTCTTGACTGTTTGCAGGATAATTTCCATCGGTTTATCCTGTGGCGGCAGGTTCTGTAAGGCTGATTTGTCAACCACTACGGATATTTCCGCATGAGTGATATCCGTGTGATTGATTTTCAGCCCGTAACATTTTGCTTTCATTGCTTCGTGAGCTTTCTGTATTTGTCAACGGCAATTGAGAAGCTACTTAGTGTTGCTTCTATTTGTTTTTCGGTTAGGACGTCTTTCTTTTTTTTGAACAAGATCTTCGCAAAATCATTGATATCAATATCATTTTGTGAAAGCTCGTACTCTAACTTTTTCAGCATAATTGTTTTTGCATTATCCTTTTTTGTGTAGTCATCTGAATTGTTAAGTGTATCGGCGTCTTTTTCGTCATCAATCAAGAACATACCCGACAGCGCCCTCTTGATTGCATAGCTGGCAGCTGTACCAGTAATTTGACTTTCGTCCATCCCTTTTTTGATTTCAGGCTCCCTTGCTTTCCCGTGTGTAACGGCAATTACTTCTCCATCGTCAGCGTCGTACAGCGTCGCTGTGGCATTGATGTAATTCCATCCATTGGCTGTTTCTATGTCTGTATCAATAACAACCACGGTATTTTCCGCTTCTTGTACTACTTTCAAGGCAACCATGATATCTTCTGCCGAACGGTATTTGTATTTACCAAAAGAGTTATACTGCCCCTTCGGAACAACCAATTTCTTCTGCATTTTTAGCAGTTTCGATATTTTACCCATCGTTCCTCCTTATTTAATTTGAATGTTCTGATGTTCTTCCAGTGATACGCCATCAATCTTTCTGTCTTCTTTAAGTGCATTTTTCAATGAAATAAGGTCTGCTTTTACTTCCACTTTTACTTTCTTGAACTCTTCGGGGAGTGTATCTACATCCTGGACAACAACCCTTTCACTCTTTTTCCAGCCGATTTTCCCATGTTCAGACGTGAATTTCTCGACGCCAGCTTCCATATACCGTGAAAGGTAATTCTTAAGGCTTTCCGCTCTGTTCTTTGCTGACTTCTTTAATTCGGAAAGGCGCTTTTCTTCCGCTTCCCATCCTGCTGCGTCGCTAATCAGATTTTTGTACAGGCACATAATGTTATCTATTTTTTCATTGCGCTCCATATTGAGTGCGTCCAATTTTTCAATGAACCCATCGGATACTTCACCTGTTTCAGGGTCTATTGAATTTGCGATTAATTCATTAATTTTCTGGTCTAATTCATAAAGTTTTGCCATTTTCTTTTCCTCCAAATTTCATTTCATAAATACTTTTGATAAACTCAAACGCTTCAAACGGCGTTTTGCATACTTTTGATTTTCCATCAATTTCGATTTCCGCATTAATATGATTTTGAATGTGTACATTGAGGCTTTTGCACAAGCTGTTCTTTTCACCATATCTAACATCAACGCCAATAATTAATGGGTCACCCAGCGGGTCAAATACATCCCATGTCATCGAGAAGAAAACATGTGTATCTCTGGTTCCCCATTGAACCAATTTTTCAAGAAATCTAATAAAGTTCTTTTCGCCAAACTCAATTTTCATCGCTCTGTACTTCCTGCGTTGGATACAAAGATTTTAATCTCACGATTTGTTCTTTCAGTTCGGCTATTTCTTCTTTTGCTACTTTGATTTGTTCATTGGCTGAATATTTAGAATTGCGTAATTCTTGGATTTCCGCGTCTTTCGTTGCCTTTTCTTTAACTAAGTTACGATATTCGGAAAGAGTGATTGTTACCGTAATTTCCCCTGTCGCAACAAAGTTATCTTCGGGACGATCCCACCCGTTTATCTTTTTTGCCAATACCTGTGTTTCTTCTGAACTGTTTTCCATTTTTATTTCTCCTCTCTTGTTATGCCCTTAACCATTCGCACTGTTTGAAAATGTCGTATATCATGGCACCGACACTATCCATTGATACATTCGCTCGGAATATCGCCCCGCTTCGGAATGTGATGTCAACGAATGTTCTACATCCGTCCTGAACCAATTCCATATCGGTTACTTCGCAATTTGAATACCCCAGGGCTTGTTTTATGTGATACAGCGCATTTTCTTTATTCGCTGTATCAATACGCCTTAACTCCTCTCGTAATTCTTCATTGTCTATTCCGTACATTTACTTCTCCTTTGTGATAAAATAATGGTGGATGTATCAGCCTTGCCGATTGATAACTGCAATTATCAGTCGGCTTTTTACGTTTCATCGGAATATTCAGCCAATTCTCCATTTCTTAGTATGTAAAAAGTGTTTGCTTTTACCTTTTCACCATCTACATAAAAGCTTTTAACATCTACTCTGTGCCCGGATTCGGTATCCCATTCCGCAAGGACAATCCAACATCCAATAGCGCCTTTTGCATACCCGCTTGCGCCAAGAGAAATTGCAACGCTCTCCTTGCCATCCACGATTGCCGCTGAACGGTCACCTGTGTTTGTTGCCGCTGAACGGTAGCCTGTGTTTGTTGCCGCTGAACAGTAGCCTGTGTTTGTTGCCGCTGAACGGTAGCCTGTGTTTGTTGCCGCTGAACGGTCACCTGTGTTTGTTGCCGCTGAACGGTAGCCTGTGTTTGATTCTTTGTTGTTATCCCAGTCAATTTGTGCTTTGATGTATTCCACGCCTAATTTCACAAGCTTAAACAGGTTTATCTCTGTTTTAACCGTTAGCTTTTTGGCAACCCTTTTACTGTCATCTCCTGTCTCCGGAGAAACATCATCGGCTTCGATTTCTGCGAATTTCCCATCAGCAGGGGCGTAATAGGCGAACACATCAAGCGGATTTTCACAAAAATGTAAACCTTTTTCACAAAGTTTTGCTTCTTTTTCGATATAGGTCTTTCCTACTTCATACTGCATATCCCTGCATTTAAAATCTTTATCAAACCCTTTGTAACCAATCATTTCTTCACCGCCTTTACTCTTATAATGAGTTCCTGTCCAGGTTGTACTTCACCTGGATTATTGATGTGGTTTTCTTTCATCGTCCGCCACACTAATTCCTGCATGTTATCTTGGTTGCCGGCTACTTTGTAACAGGATTCCCAAACACTCTCGCCGTTTCTCACGACAACCTTGTAAGGGATTAGCGGCTGTTCAGGCTCTACTGCATATCCAGCTATCCCCACGATCGCTATAAACGCTATTAACGCTTTCATCGGATAGCCTCCACCACAGCCGCAATCATAAACAGGAAAATTACCACATACAGTACATTCATTGCTTTATCAATCATGACAATACCTCCCTTGCTTTTTCTAATTTTTTTGATAAGTTCTCATTTTCTTTTTGAAGTGCATTTATTTTTCTCACCAACATCCCATGAGACGCTGGAGATAAAGGTGAATAGTTCTGCTGAATATCCTCACATTTAAGGACCTCTGAAAGCGGATAATGGATTCCGCCAGGAACATTTGAACAGCGACGCAAATATCCGTCTTTTTCATGCCTTGCGATGGTAGATTTGCTACACCCCCACCGCTTAGCCAATTCGTCTATCGTGAATACCTCTTGCATTTATTCACCTCTGAAACACTTTCTCCATCTGCCCTGTATCTTCATTTTTTACATATACAGTGTTGTCTTCATCAGGAAGATACGGCAGCATTTTTATACATTTGTTAGCGCTTTCCAGTTCGTAGATGTCGGACGCTTTATCCAGAAACTCAATAAGCTTTTTCCTGTACAGGGATCCAATATCTACCTTTTGTTGTCTGTTTATGTTTTTGTAAGCGGCAATCGTTTTTTCGTCCACCTTTAGGCTCCTTTCTCAATAACGGGGATGATGTTCTCTTTCTTCAATGTGTTGTAAAGGAACAATCTCCCCTTTTGCGTCCATTTGGTATTCATCTTCACATCTTCCCGTCCGTCACTGTGAACGATGTTTACCGTTTCACTATGTGTATAACCTTTTGCCTGATGTTTGCTATACAGGAGCCACTGCCCAGACTGGTTGTAGATAATTCCCAGATTGTGGAGAATTTTGTTCATCGCCTGTCCGCTCATTCCGTAATCTTTTGCGATCTGTGTAATTGTCACTAAGGATTTACTTTTGAGGATTAAATCTGTGTAGTCTGCTTTTGGCTTCAATTCACCTATAAGCTGTTTCTGGCTGGCGTTCTGCATAGCAAGTGCTTTATTCTCATCCTGTACCTTTTTGTATTCGGACAAAACTTTGATGAATGCGTCAGGATTTCCCAGAATGTTATCGATGGCATTGTCTGTCATGTACATGCCCGTTTTGCGAATAGCAGGAATGACTTCATCTGCTAAAACAGCCTGAAACTTTCGAGCTGTTTCATTGCTTGCCTTAAATCCCAGGCGATACACCATGTTTTCCGGGATGAAATCTTTTTCCCCAACATCTTGGGGAAAACCAAATTCCCGTAAATATCTATTTACTGTTACCCATCTAATAGATGTATATTCCCTTCCGCCTTTATTCTGTGTTTGTGTAAATCCGAACCCCCGTGCCACATCTTCTGCGTTGAGATAGGCTGTTCCTGTCTTTGGATCTAAAAATCCTTTTACATTTTCAATCGTCATTAAATTTTTCATTTTTGACCTCCTATGTTAAAATAGAGGTGGAAATGTCACTCACTTTTCCACCCGCCGATTGATAGTGCAGTATCAGTCGGCTTTTTACATTGAAATTAGTTTTAAATATGGTAATTCTCCTTTCTTTGTAATCGCCTCCGTTATGCTCTATAATCAAGCTGGTTATAGGAAGGAGGTGGAACATCATGATTGGTTTTACCAAGGAAGAAATAGTCGAATTAGCTAACCAATGGATTGACGAAAACCAACAATGGGCAGATTCTGTCGTTATACAGGCCGCCCAGCAAGCAGGAACTAATCCATTTGAACAGCTGGAAGCATGTTCGTTGGCAAATTTTAAAAAAGTGCTACCAGTGGCTATTGCGGCCATTCTTGAAAAACAGAATTTGCGTATGGAAGAGCAGATCAAGGATTTGATTCGTTCTGAACTTTCCGCAAAATAACGTTTTTAGACGCTCTTTGTTGGATTTCCCCCATCACTGGGCGTCTTTTTTTCATTCGTTCTTTCATTTCTTTGATAAAATCTCTGCTTTTACTTAACCCCATTCGTTACACATCCTTTCTTCATTTCAATAAGTTCCATCATCTCTGTAAAACCGTAAACTTATCAGCATGGATAATTATTTTGTCCTCTGATACTGTTATTGATGAGGAACCTTTTACTATCCGGCACGGGTTCCTTTTCAATCTATTTTCTTCCATTTTCTTCACCTCGCTTTCGTTTTTCGCTCCGTCTCCTCTATAATTGGAATAGAAAGGAGTACTGAATTATGATTAACTTCCCTGATTTAACAACTCTTGATTTTGAAATTCTTGATTATGTCGATAAGCATGGTTCTGTTTCAGTCGAACAAATCAGTACCGCACTCCTCAAAGACATTAATGCTACCAAACTCCGTGTAGAAAAATTGTCTGAACGTGATATCGGATTGCCGCTTGGCTTTCCTGCGGCGTTAGAGGATACGGCATATCTTGATGTGGATTTTGATACACAACTCATCACAATTAGCCGATTAGGTATTGCTGCTCTCGAAGACTGGAAACAGAATAAATCGGACAGGTTTTGGGAAATACGGCTTTGTGGATATCTCACCCTTATCGTATCTATCGCCTCTTTTGTACTTGCGCTTTGCAATACTCTTATGAGTCGATAGCCAATCAATTTACCGAGAGCAGACAATAATAAGTCCAGCAATAGACGTTGATAGCGATATCACGGCAATCATCAATGCAATTTTCACTAAATGTTCATCTGTCATTTTCTTCACCTCGCTTTTTAAATTTACTTAACCATACTTAACTTTTAAGGTAAAAAAAGAGTGTCTAATTTGAGCTTTAATGCTTTACTTATCGCAAGCATTGTAGAAAACTTAATATCAACTGGTTTTCCTGATTCAATGTCATAAATTGTAGGAGGCGTGACTTTTGCCTTTTCTGCCAATTTCTTTACGCTCCATCCTCTTTTTTCCCGATAAAACTTTACTTTATTCACCGCTTTCACCTCTCTTTCGTTTTCGCTGAATATACTTTACCACACTTAACTTTAAAAGTAAAGCCTTGTTTAGTAAAATTATTAAGTATAGTTTACAGGGCAAATGTTGTGTGATAATATGTATAAAAGAAAGGAGATGATTAAGTTGAAGTTATCTGATATTGTAAAAAATTACAGAATGCAAAATGGATTAACTCAAGATGACATCGCAAGGCTCGCTAAGTGTTCAAAAGCATATATATGTATGATTGAAAACGGAAAGGATTCTAAAACAGGAAAACCGATAAATCCTTCAATTACATTTTTACACAATTTGGCAACTGCAATGAATATGACATCAGAAGAGTTATATAAATTACTTGACATAGACATTTCCATTCGAGTAAATGAGGAAGGCTTAAGCATAAATGAATCACCAGAAGAATATGGGTCAAAACAACCTGATAAAAAGATGGATATATACAAAGAACTACAAGGGGCAACAGTCCTATTTAACGGATATGAATACGAAATGGATGAAGATAAACGTAAAAAGATTGCAAGCTATGTAAAATTTGCATTAAGTGATGAGGATGGCGAAAAATGAGGAGAATGCTACCCAAAGTCCTTGATATAATCAAGAAATATAGAACTAATGATCCTAATGAATTGGCGGAACGCTTAGGAATAAAGGTGAAATATGCGGATATGATGGGTGGTCCGAACGGCATATTCATTAAATTTGTGAAAAAGCAGATTATACTTATCAATAAAGAATTGGATTTTGACCATCAAAACGTTGTCCTTGCCCATGAATTAGGGCATATTTTATTACATCAGGGCGGATATCATTTATTCTCCATGCACACCCTGAAAAAAGACACGATGGAACAGAAAGAATTTGAAGCGAATAAATTCGCCTTTTTGCTTATTGCCCATACTTGTTTAAGGAATAATACAGATATGATAGACGGGATAAGAAATGAAAAAAGATTGACCATTGATGAAACAGTCAACCTTTTAAAAGAGTTCCAGAAAGTACAGTGTTTTACATGTCAGGGAGGTTAAAATGAGAAAAGGGAAGTTATTAGGCGGTATCTTAGCATGTGTATTGGCGTCCGGATTTGTTTTCTTTTCATATTATGGATTTTATACAATTCAGCCGCTTGGAGTAATTCCAGACGGAATGACGCTTATAGTCAGGCGTTACGATGGGGAACCGATTTTTAATTCTCCAGACGCTGTATGTTTAAAACATTTTGGAAGAGTATCACTCATGGGGCGGGCGGCAGCTTTAAAGGAAGTGTCAACCAGAAAACGAATCGCAAAGCTCCCTTATATAGAACGTTTTTACAAAATATCTGTTGATGGTAGAGATTTTGAGTAGGAGGGTATTATGGAACCAGAATTTATTATTTTAGCATTATTCTTAGGGGCAATTCCTGCAATCATCGCCAAGGGCAAAGGACGCAATTTCATTGTTTGGTATATTTATGGCGTGTTATTGTTTATTGTAGCCCTTATTCACTCACTTGCTATTTCAAAAGCGCCCGAACAGAAAGCAAAAGAAATGCAAGAAAATGGATATGTAGAATGCCCGTTTTGCAAGGAATTTGTAAAGAAAGGAGCTTCTGTCTGTCCTCATTGCAGAAACGATGTGTCGGGAAAAGTATAAAATAAAAAAGCACCCACTTAGAAAGGATTAAGAATGAGTGCTTTTGCGAGGGAGATAAAAGATGAATGAAATGAGAAATGGATTTACCCTCATGTTTATTATACCATAGAAAGGGCAAAATGAAAAGCAATTACAGCTATTTTATCAGGAAAAAAGGCAGATACTTTCAGCTTATTCTTAGGTATAAAGACAACGCTGGGCAATGGAGACAGAAGACAAAGTCCGGATATAAGAATAAGAGAGATATAACGGGAGAAGAAAAAGAAGCCCTGCTCAAGCAAGTAAAAGGGCTTTTGTCTATTGACATATCTCAAGAGGGCGTTACTCTTCGGCAGTTTTCAGAAAGCTACCTCGAAGATCAAAAAAGTATACTGGCATACAACACATATATTTCTTACAAGAACGCTTTAAACCGTTTCCCTGCCCTGCTTGATATGCCGATGAGTAAGATTACTTACAGTGACTGCATGCATGCTATTTCAGCCTTAAATTACTCATACAAAACATGTAAGAATAGCATTGTTGTTTTGAAAACACTATTCAAAGCAGCCGTCAGATATAAGGTGATTGCTGTAAATGTATTAACAGACTATGTGTATAAAAGTTTAAAAAGAAACACCAATGGAAATCGGATTCGAACGTTTAATCAAGCTGAATTAGATATTATTCACAAAGAGTTATTCAACCATAGCAAATCATCATGGATTATCTGTTGCTTGATGGAATACTGCGGTCTTCGTGTCAATGAAGCACTGGCTGTTACTGTAAACGACTTCAACAACAAAGAATTGACAGTAGACAAACAATGGGGAAAGGGGCATAATGGCAAATATACATTTAAACCGTTAAAGACAAAGAACAGTCACAGAAAAATCCCAATCCCGCAAAAGTTACACAAGGCGCTGCAAATATATCTTGATCAACGTCCATTTTCATACATGGATGGAAGGCTCACTGGGATTAAGTATTATACGGAAATACGGAACACAATAATTCGTATAACACCTAACCATTCTCCGCACGACTTCCGCCATACTTATGCTACTAATTTATTAGCAAATGGTGTAGACATAAGAACTGTTGCAAGCTTATTAGGTGATACGGTCACTACCGTTGAGCAGGTGTATCTACATTACACAGAAGAAATGAGGGAAAAAGCGGCAAATGATATCCAGCGGATTTTTGGGTGACGAAAACGTTCAAAATATATTTTTGTGCCTTTTTTGTGCCTTTTGATGTATTATATTACGTATTTATCGGATAAAATTATCGTTTCCGTTATTTTCCTGTAAAATAAAATCTGTCTACCCAGGGGAGAAATGTCACTATGGTCACACATGATATTAAGAACCACAAATTTAAAATCGAATCACTGAAAGGCCTCTCCTGCCTTGAATATGATTTAACAGGTCATATCTTTACTGTACTCCATACCATCGTTCCGGCCGCATTATCCGGAAAGGGTTTAGCCGCCCAGCTCGCCGAAGCCGCCTATAGCTGGGCTGTCAAAAATCGGTATACAGTTCGTTCTGACTGCACTTACATGACCGCTTGGATGAAGCGGCATGAAAGATAAATTCTTTTCGGTTTAAACCGGAAAAACACCTACGGCTCTCTTTCTTATTTTTATGATTAAGGTTTTCTATGTACCCCACTTCGATATTCCAGTCTGCTGAACTAAGCATCGACGATAAAAATAAGCTGAATATGGTCATCAATCATCTCTTATTTTTGATGCGCATAAAATCAGTTTCTCTGTATGAGCACTCTCAGCGTGTCTCCAATTTAGCAGCAGCTACTGCCATTTACATGCGCCTTACTGCCAATGAAATCACGCTTATCCGCAATGCCGGCCTGCTTCATGACATCGGTCTCATCTGTGTACCCAACCATGTGCTGACCAATTACCCCTATGTCTCCAAAAGAGACATCCAGGTCTATAAAAGACATCCTGACTTAGGAGCTAACATACTGGAGTCCTGTCCCGGCATGGAGGATCTCATTCCTCTTATTCGTTTCCACCATGAACGTTGGGATGGCACAGGATATCCGAAACATCTGAAAAAGATCAATATTCCTTTGGGGGCCAGAATTATTGCGCTGGCCTCTTACTATGACGATGTTATTTTTTCTTCGCCCAACTTTAAACATAAAGACCGGCCGGAAGTTTCCCGTGCCATCTTCAGCGGATCCGGAATCCTTTTCGATCCCGATGTAGTTTCCGCATTTTTAAATGTAGTCTTCCATAATCTGAAAATAGGATAATTAAGTTTCATGAAGCATCTTAAAAAAAATCAATATGTACCGGGGCCTTGTATTCCGATTTTACATTTCCACATAAAATCCGCCTGCAGTTTGACATCTATATATCAAGCTGCAGGCGGATTTTTCATTTTATCGTTTTTTGAACCATGGATGGTTTGTACGTTTGAACCGCCACCGCCTTTTACTCCAGGGGCTTACAGGGCGCCATACGACATTTCTATGATGTTCTTTATTCAATCCCGTAATATCAGGTGCTGGTTTAAATCCTTTATTTTTTTGTCTTTTCAGAAGATTTCCCAACAGTTTCCTGAGAAAATTCACTGCCTTCAATAGCCCCTCCCTTTGCATTACGATCTTTTGCCCGAATTTGAGCGGCCCGTTCTTCCGTTTTCGTACGAAAATCATCCACATACCCCAGAATATCGGCTTTGGCACGGTTGGCAGCAGCAAAAACATTTCTTCTGTAATCGTCTGCCCTCGCATTCACCTTCTCTTTCAATTCATTTGCTTTATCCTGCGCAATTTCAGTCTGGGTACGAACTTGTTCCTTCAATTTATCTGCCTGGACTTTTGCTTCCTGCATCTGGATTCTCGCTTGGGCTTTCAGTTTTTCCGATTTCAGTTTGGCCTGTTCAGCCCGAATTTCCGATTGGCGCCTCATTTCTTCTTTTTTCTTCTGCAATTCCTCCATCTGTTCTTTTGCCTGCTCTTTCATCTCAGAAGCTTTTTGCCGTGCCTCTTCCTGAAGTTTTCTTGACTTCACTCTGGCAACAGCACGCAAATTTTTTGCTGTCTTTTCGGCTGTTTCCTTTGCTATTTCTGCTGCGCCAATAGTAGTGTATTTTGCTTTTTCAATCTGTTCATCAGTCATCCCGGCTTTTTTCAAGGCTGTAACAAGCTGTTCACCCAGAAGGTTAAACGTATCTACCAGCTGGTCTGCCAGTTTATCCACAGCTTCATGCGCTTTTTCAGGATATACATCGTCAACTGTCTTTTTAATTTCTTTCGTAAAATCTCTCTTTTCATCGCCAAGGGGAATATCCTTTTCAGGATTTTCTTTAATTTCTCCAACCAGCGTATTACCCTCCGCTCGTCCTTCTTCAAAGACCGCCTTATAGGGTCTCGTATCATCAGGCATTCCGTCTTTAATCCAACGGACGGCCGCTTTTCCCAATCCATAAGTTACGGAAATCCCGATGGGAATCTGGATAAACGGAATCGGTAAAAGTGTAGCAACGGTTGTGCCGACAACGGTTGCCCCTAAAGAACCGATAAAGGAAAGAACCGCTTTCTGCGGAACATCTACTCCATAAACGCTTCCAATTTTAGAAATCATGTATACTTCATTGGCAATAAGAGACACCGTCCCCAAAAGTGGAGCCGCCACGATCACGCCTGCGCGGGCAGCCGCCCAGTGAATCAAACCTTCCGCCTCTTTATCACGATCATCAATAAAGGTAACTTCCACATCAGCTTCCGGTGTTTCAAGGTGAACTTCGGGCACATTCTCCATATCTTCCGCTGTGGCCTCAACAGATTCTTTCACCTCTTGCACAGCCTCCTTCGCAGCACCGACTGCTGTTTTTTTTATTTCTTCCACACTCTTGTCTCCGTTCATCATGCCCTCCTGTCTTTTCGGCTCAGCCGATTACATTTATGCCGCTTACGGCTTAATTATACTAAATCAACATTTCCTTATCTATGACCATTATATCCTTTATCAGAACAAAATCATACTTACCAGTCCGTCAATCCTCCATCGACAGGAATAACCGCACCTGTCATATAAGAAGACTTTTCGGAAATAAGGAAGGCAATCACCTGCCCTATTTCTTCTGCATCGGCAATTCGCATAAGAGGATACCAATTTTTCATTTCATTTATCGAACCGCCGTAAGTTTGAAGCTGCTTTTCCAAAAGAGGCGTCGCCACGTCTCCGGGACAAACCACATTGGCCCGCACGTTATCCACTGCCAATTCAAGCGCCAACGAACGGGTAAAAGCGGTAACCGCCCCTTTCGTCGCGCTGTACAAGCTGCACTGTACATTTCCCTGAATGGCAGCATCGGAAGCCACCGTTACAATGCTCCCTCCATGCATACGTAAGAACGGGACAGCCGCGCGGAGTAATTTTATTGTACCGAAAATGTTTACTTCAAAGAATTTCTGCATTTCTTCGTCTGTTACATTATCCAAAAGACCTTCCGTATAAATACCGGCACAGGACACGACGCCTCTGATTTCTCCAAAGGATGCAGCCTTTTCAATTGCGTTTTTCACTATCCTTGTATTTGTCACATCACAGGGAATAAAGATGCTGCCTTGAGCTTCTTCCTGCGCCCCGCGCCCCTTACTCATGTCTCGACCGAGCAGAATTGTTTTCCACCCTTCTGACGCAAGGATTTTTGCCGTAGCCAATCCGATTCCCGATGTACCGCCGGAAATAATAACTACTTTGTTTTTTTCCATCTTACCACCTTAACAAAGACGATACATAAACAAATTCGATTCCCTGCGCCTGAAGCTGTGGGACAATATCGCGAAATACCGCTGCCGTATGAGGGCGGCAATGCCCAATGATAATATAGCTGCCGCGGGCTTTCGCCCGATTGGCCCCTTCCTGTATCATCGCCCGGATTTCACCTTCATCGGCAGAATTATCCACAAATAAATCATTCCTTGCATAGGGAACGCCATATGAGGCTGCCGCACTGTCAGCCGCAGTCGTGGTATTGGTACGGCTGTCAAAAAAGAACAGCCCTCTGTGTGAAAGTTCATTCATTACAACACGCATGACCCTGGCATCAGTGGTGGCTCTTGAGCCTTGATGATTATTGATTCCCACCGCCTGCGGTATTTGTTCAAGCGATTCTTTCAGCATATATCGTATCGCTTCATCACTCATGGATGTTAATATGGTCTTTTCTTCCATGCCCGAACCTGAAACCGGCTCCATGGGCTGATGAAGAATAACAGGCATTCCATAACGGGACCATTCCGCTGCCGCTTCTGATGTGTACATTTTATTCGGCATAACGGCAAGCGTCAAAGGGACTCCAATCTCTTCATATATCCGCTGCGATTCCAAATCAAGTCCTGCATCATCTATAACTACCGCTAAACGGCCGGTCACCGACGAGGAGTTTCCTCCCGCTTTTTTCTCCGCCGGTTCTCTCTGCTTCGCTGCAGATGCCTTTAGTCGCGTATCAGAAGGGTTCTTTTCCTCACGCTTTGTAAGGATGTTATTTCCATCGCCGTTGTTTCCTTTATTTTCCCCGCCTTTAAGTCTATTCATGAACTCTTTGATAATGGACTGTGGCTCTTTCTTCACCTCTTCCACTCTGCCGCCGCTTTTCCCTTTTCCATCTCTTTCAGAAGACTCCTCGCCAAAAAGATGATGGATCGCAGTATTCACCGAAACCATTGTTTCTTTTTCATCAGAAAAAGGATGTGCCACCGTGCAAGATGCCACCGATATGACAACTAAGAAAAACAGTAAAAGTAACAGGGAATGCCCTCTACTCTTCTTTCTTCGGCGGACAACTTTTCGTTTCCCTGTAAAAGATGTTCTTTTCAATGTTCTTTTTCTCTCTGCCATTTTATCTCCATCGTGAATTTATTTCCTTAATTATAATCAAACTATCTCTATTCATAAACCCCTTTCAGGAAAATGATATAATCAATTACAGAAAGGATGTGCTTCTATGAAACTTGTGATTCTTAATAAAATTTCAGAAGAAAAATTGACAGAATTTCGGAATGCCGTTCCCGGATCCGTTATAGAGTCATACCCATCTCCCTGTGACGCACTCTCTCATGTATCGGATGCCGATGCGATCGCCATGTGGGGATTTCAAAATGTGCAGCCTTTTCTGGAAGCATCACCCCATGTTCGCTGGATTCATTCTCTGTCAGATGGTGTAGAACACCTTCTTACAAAAGATATGTTAAAAAGGCCCATTATACTGACAAACTCTCACGGCATCCATGACCACGCTGTTGCCGATCATACATTAGCGCTTCTCTTGAGTCTGGTACGCTGCCTTCCCATCATGATCCGCCAACAAGATCAAAAAATTTGGAAACGGCCGAAAACGGATTCCCTTTACCAAAAGACTGTTGCCATCATTGGTTATGGCAGCATCGGAAAAGCAATCGCCCAACGGATAAAAGGTTTCAACACAAAAATACTTGCTGTAAAAAAACATATATCTGATGACCCTTTCACCGACCAAGTCTACACGGCAGATCAGATAAAAGACGTTCTCCCGAAGGCAGACATCACCATTGCTGCTTTGCCTTCCACCCCCGAAACAAATGAGTTCTTCGGAAAAAAAGAATTTTCTCTGATGAAAAAAACTTCTTTCTTCATCAATATCGCAAGAGCTTCCGTAGTAAATGAAAACGCGCTGGTGGAAGCGCTTTCGGAACATCGTATTGCCGGCGCTGCGCTAGACGTATTTGAAAAAGAACCGCTGCCGGAAAACCATCCTTTCTGGTCCATGGAAAATGTTATCATCAGTCCGCATTCTGCTTCTTTCACGCCGGACTCATGGAACCATGTGCTTGAATTACTGAAAAATAATTTTATCGCTTTCTCTAAAGGCGAAAAACTTACTAATGAAATAAATAAGACGAAAGGCTACTAAACTCTGTACTATAAAAATCCATGCTGTCAATTGCATGGATTTTTATAGTGTTATTTTTATTGTTTATTTCACAGTCAGATAAGATTTCAACGCTTCTGCAAGACGCCTGATGCCTTCGACAGTTTTTTCGTCATCATTGTAAGAGAAATTCAGCCGGAAATAATTCCTTTTGCCGGAGGCAGGGAAGAAACTGTCTCCCGGCACATAAGCTACTTTTCTTTTGATTGCCTCCGCGAAGAGGTCCCGCGCATCACAGCCGTCCGGTAATTCTACCCAAAGGAACAGACCTCCATGGGGATAGGTACACTTTACATCAGCAGGGAAATGTTTTTTTATTGCGTCACACATGACATCACGTCGATGAGCGTATAATCTGCAATTTTCCTCGACATGTCTTTCAAAGTCATAATTCTGCATGTAGAGTGCCACTTCACGCTGTGTAACGGAAGGTGTATGAAGGTCGGTGGATCCTTTAACCAGATCCATTTTAGCAAGGATATCATCATTGCAGACCATCCATGCCAAACGCATTCCCGGTGCCAGCGTTTTTGAAAAAGTACCGGAATACATAACTAAATGCTTTGGATCCATAGAAATTAAAGGCGCAATTTCTTCTCCTTCAAAGCGAAGATCACCATAAGGATTATCTTCAAATACAGGAATCTCATACTTTGTTGCCAATTCCATCAATTTCCGGCGGCGTTCCAATGACCAGCAAATACCCGTAGGATTCTGATAATTGGGAATTACATAAATAAATTTTACTCTTTCCGTCGTTTGGATAAGCTTTTCCAACTCTTCTGGAATCATTCCTTCCCCATCAGTAGGAACTTCCACGAATTTAGGCTGCTCCAATGCAAATGCCCCGATAGCACCAAGATAAGAAGGGCTCTCAATAAGAACAACGTCATCCTTATCAAGGAATACGCGGCCGGTAATATCTAATCCCTGTTGGGATCCTGTAACAATCATGATATTCTTTGCGGAAATTTCCGTCATACCCATGGGAACATACATACGGTTCATGCGGGCGGCAATAGCTTCACGAAGCCCCATAAATCCTAAAGACGGACCATACTGCATAGCACCGGCTCCGTCTTCCTGTCTGACTTTAACTGCCACCTCTTCCAGTTCCTTCAGGGGAAACGTTATAGGTGCAGGAAGCCCGCCCGCAAAAGAAATAATATCCGGCTGGGCTGTCAATGCCAGCAACGGACCAAGGTCCGAGCCTTTCATCTTGCCAAGTACTTCAGAAAAACGAATCGCCATAGTACATCTCTCCTTTACTTCACGCATCATTCATCGAAATGCTTTCCTCATAAAATATCTTCAAACGAAGTTCATGAAAATACATTATGAATACATGTATTGTAAGTCTCTTATATTATAGTGTCAATTCAAATATGCATGAGAACCAAAATAAAAGCATAAGAACACTTGTCCCCATGCTTCCGGCTATACTTCTAAAATCTGTTTGGCTCTCTTTATATCTTCTTCAATCTGCCTGCACAGTGCCTCTATATCAGGAAACTGCTTTTCTTCGCGAATCTTCTCAATCCATTCCAATGCAAAAGGAGCATCATAAATCTTTTCATCAAAGGAGAATATAAATGTTTCTATGGATCTTTCTTTGTTTCCAAAAGTCGGATTGGTTCCCACATTTGTTACAGAAGGATATTGTCTCCCTCTAATAAAAGCCCGTGTCGCATACACACCGTCCCCGGGAACCGCTCTTTCCCTCTCTGGCTTTAAATTTGCCGTAGGAAATCCGAGCACCTCAGTTCCCCGTCGGAATCCATGAATTATATCGCCACAAATACGGTATGGGCGGCCAAGAAAATATCCCGCTTTCTTTACATCCCCCTGCAAGATACACTTCCGGATCCGTGTACTGGAAATCACGCCGCCTTCCGCTTTTTCCAATTTAACAATTTGAATAAATACACCTTTATCGAGAAAATAGGAATTCAGCAGTTCCGCATTCCCTTCAGCATTTTTCCCGAAAGTAAAATTTTCTCCCGTTACGATCCCGCAAAGTGAAGTAATTCTTGAAAGTGATTGTAAAAATCTCCCTGCGCTTTGTCCGAGAAATTCTTCCGTCGGACTGATGACCACAGTTGTCTCAAATCCCATCTGCTTAAACAATTCCTCTTTCTCGCTTTCTGACAGAAGAAGCTGTATAGACGCAGAAGGTAATAATACAGTCAATGGGTGGGGGTAAAAAGTGACAGCCACAGGCATCGCTTTTTTCTCTCTTGCCAACTGCAGACACGCCTGCAATACCGCCTGATGCCCGCGGTGGACACCGTCAAAAAAACCAAAAGCCAGTACTACCGGCCGTTTTTCAGGCAGTTGATCCAATGTTTTAATAATATTCATAGTCTCTCACGAAAATACTTTCTTTGGATGTAATACACCATTTTCTATAAATGCTGTCCCTAAAAACCGTTCTTCTTGAAATACCGCAGTAACTTCCATATCCGGCAAAGCAGTACGCAGCCTTTTCCCCTGAAGAAAATCTTTTGCTGCATCTTCCGAAAGCGATACATTCTCCAGATTGGATAAGAGCAGACTTATATCCGTCATAAGGCAGTCTTTAGGATTTCTTTCTATTTCTTCCAACGTTTTCGCCTGTCCAATAGAAAACACCCCCATTTTCGTCCGAAGAAGAAATGACATGGCAAGAGGCACCCCCATCTTATTTCCTAAATCACGTCCCAGTGCCCTTACATAAGTACCTGCGGAACAGGTCACTGAAAGACGAATGTAAGGCGATTGGATCTCCCGTATCTGTAAATGATATACTTCCACCTTGCGGGAAGGCAATATCACCTGTTTACCATTCCTTGCCAACTGGTACGCCCGTTTTCCATCCACCATTATGGCAGAGTAAGAAGATGGTATTTGCTCTATAATGCCTGTAAATTTCGACGCCACCCTTTCCCATAATGAGATATCAGAGCAGACTTTGCCTGTTTTTATAATCCTTCCTGTCATATCCTCAGTATCCGTCGCCAGCCCCATGACGAATTCCGCTTCATATGTTTTTCTATGTATAGGCGCATATTCAATCAATCGAGCTGAGCGTCCCAGAAATACAGGAAGCACGCCTGCTGCCATAGGATCCAGTGTTCCGCCGTGACCAATCTTTTTCTGTCCATAAATGCGGCGCAGACAAGCAATGACATCAAACGAAGTCATTCCTGCAGGTTTCAATACATTAAGAACACCATCCATCAGAGGTATTTCTCCGCTTTTTCTACGAATACTCTCTCGCAGTCAGAAAGTGTTCCGTTCATCGTACACCCTGATGCTTTCCAATGTCCGCCGCCGCCAAATTCAGCTGCCAGATCTGCCACATTCGCATAATTTAAAGAGCGCAGCGAAACGCGGTATTCGTCCTGCTCTTTATATTTAAAAAGTGCCGCAATCTCCGCACCCTTAATGCAGCGGGGAATAGAGGCGTAATAATCAGAATTTTCTCCATCCAGCGCCATAGCCTCTTTATTCATATAAGCAACAACAATCTTTCCGTCCTTATATGAATGGACGGTATCGGCAACAAGTTTGTAACACTTCATCGCTTCTTCTGTTTTTTCATCAAGTTTATTGGAAATATAGGACGGATCTGCTCCCATTTTTACCAGACGGCTTGCCATAAGGAGCGTATGTTCAGAAGTACAGCTGAATTTGAAAAATCCGCTGTCCGTTCCGATCCCCATATAAAGTGCATTACAGGTATCCCTATCCAGCTTCAAACCCATAGCAAAAAACATTTCCGCAAGCATTTCTGCTGTCGCTGCATACTTGTATTTTAAATATAAATAGTCAGTATACTTTTCATTTGTCTGATGATGGTCAATACATAAACTTGGCACATCGGGAAAATTAAAATCTCCGCCACGGGAAATATTCGCCAGATCCGTAAAAACCATAGCATCATATGTCCCGTCTTCAGGTATTTCCATTAATACCTTTGCTGACGACTTCACAAGAGTAAAAGCCGACGGAACGGGATCAGGCAAAATCATATCCGCAGTTTTCCCCATGGATACAAGAACATTGTAAAGGGCACAAAGCGAACCCACATCATCTCCGTCAGGATGTTCATGTCCTGCCAAAAGGAAATGATCATGCTCATGCAGGAAAGCAACGGCTTCTTCCATTTCTATTTCTTTTGCCTGTCCAATCTTAATTCCCATTGCCATCCTCCTCGTGGATCTTTTTCAGAAGTCCTTCAATATGCATTCCATAATCAAGAGACTTATCTTCTTCAAAAGAAATTTCAGGAGTATAATACACTTTCAGACGGGTTCCCAATTCTTTTCGAATGAAACCTTTTGATTTATTCAAAACCATGAGAGATTCTTTTCTCTCTTCTTCTTGTCCAAAAAGGCTTACATAAACAGTAGCTTCCCGAAGGTCTCCCGTTAGTTTGACTCCCGTCACAGTAACAAAACCGAGCCTTGGATCTTTCAGTTCGCGGAGGAGCATATTCCCTACTTCCTGCTTGATAAACTCCTGCATTTTCCTTACTCTTAATTCCGACATATTTACCTCACATAAGTGAAAAAGAAAGCGGCGCAAGAAATCCACGCCGCTTTTATCTATTTATAATTCAGCAACCTCTTCTTCCAGCCTGAAGGCTTCCAGCTGATCGCCTTCCTTTACATCTCTGTAAGATTCAATGGCAATACCGCACTCAAATCCTTCCGTAACCTCTTTCACGTCATCCTTAAAGCGGCGGAGAGAATTAATCTTCCCTTCATGGACAACAATTCCATCACGGACAATACGAATCATGCTGTTGCTGGTTATCTTTCCATCCTGCACATAACAACCCGCGACAATGACTTTCGGTGTATGGATAACCTGCCGGACTTCCGCATGTCCCAAAAGGATCTCCTTGACTGTCGGAGCAAGCAGCCCTGCCATGGCAGATTTTACATCATCAATTGCATCATAGATAACACGATACAACCTGATATCCACACCGTCTTTTTCTGCCAGCGCCCTCGCATTCGCATCAGGGCGTACGTTGAATCCGATAATTAATGCATTGGAAGCCGATGCCAGCATGACATCAGATTCAGTAATCCCGCCGACTCCGGAGTGGACGACAGCTATCCGGACCTCATCACTCTTAATACCCATGAAAGACTGGACCAACGCTTCCACAGATCCTTGGACATCCGCTTTAACAATGATATCCAGCTGTTTCATTTCGCCTTCTTTAATTTTTTCAAAGATATTATCAAGAGTTACCTTCTGTACACTTCTCTGCTCTTCCTCTTTAGCCCGGGAAGCGTGAAGTTCCGCAATGTTTCTTGCACGGCTTGCATCCATAACATAGAAATGTTCGCCTGCTTCCGGAACGCTGTCCATGCCGAGGATTTCTACAGGAGCGGACGGTTCAGCGCTTTTCATTTTACGTCCGGTCTCATTAGTCATGGCACGTACACGTCCCCAACTTTTGCCTGCTAAAATGCCGTCACCCACATGGAGCGTACCATTTTGTACAAGAACGCTCATGACCGGCCCTCTGTTTTTATCCAATTGGGCTTCAACGACGATACCGTAAGCCTCACGATTCGGATTCGCTTTCAACTCCTGCATTTCAGCTACGAGCAGTATGTTTTCAAGCAATTCATCCAATCCTTCTTTTTTCTTTGCGGAAATAGGAACCATAATGATATCCCCACCCCATTCTTCACAAAGAAGTCCTTCATGGGAAAGCTCTTCCTTAATACGTTCAGGATTTGCGCCGGGTTTATCAATCTTATTAATGGCTACCATAATCGGCACCCCTGCATTCTTCGCATGATGGATTGCTTCCACGGTTTGCGGCATAACGCCGTCGTCAGCCGCTACGATCAGGACAGCGATATCCGTCAGCTGTGCGCCGCGGGAGCGCATTGCTGTAAATGCCTCATGTCCCGGAGTATCAAGAAATGTAATCTTATGATTTTTATAACGGATCTGGTAGGCACCGATACGCTGTGTGATACCGCCGGCTTCATGCATAGCCACATTCGTGGAGCGCAGCGCGTCAAGCAAAGTTGTTTTGCCATGATCAACGTGTCCCATAATAGTAACTACTGCCGGACGCGGTTTTAAAAATCTTTCATCATCTGCTTCCGGTACATATTCGGCCAACTCTGCCGGAGCTTCCGCCTCAATGATCTTTGCGCCGAATTCTTCCGCAATGATTTCTACCGTTTCATGATCCAGATTCTGGTTAATTGTTACCATAACACCAGAAAGCATAAGGTATTTAATAATTTCAGAAACTTCACGCCCTAATTTTTCCGCCAGTTCTTTAACAGTAATGCTTTCCGGCACTTCGATTTCTGTCGGATATACAGTTGCTTTCTTTTCTGCCACGTGTTTTTTCTTTTTGTTCTGGTTCAAAGACCGCGCCATAAGGGAGCCGCTTTCTTTTTCTCTTCTGCTCCTTTCATAGTCCTTCTTTGTTTTCTTCTTATCAGGACGATCCCGTCTTGCCTGTGGAATCAACGGCTGTTCATCCAGACCGCCTGCCGGTTTAACAGCAGCCCCACTTCTGCGATCTCCCACGGGGCGTCTAGCTCCTACAGGCCGCCGATCTCCTTGGAAACGGTCACTACGCTGCTGATGACCTCCCTGCGGACGGTCACCTCTTCGCTGATCCCCCCCCTGTGAGCGCTCACCTCTCTGTTGGTATCCTCCCTGTGGACGATTGTTTTTTCGAGGATGATCATTTCGTTCTATTCTTGCCGGCTGTCCCTCTTTATGGGGGATTTGTTCACCCATATGGCCGTCATGCGTAATTACAGACATTTTCCCTGTCGGAAGCTGACGTCCCTCTTTTTTCCCTTCATTTATGATATTTTTCCGCTGCAGAGATTCTTTCTCCGCTTTTTTATCTGCTTCTGCTTTCTTAGCCTCTTCCGGCATTCCCGTTTTTACAGGTTTTGATACAGCTGTGTTATATGAAGAATAAGATTTTTTTTGTACTTCCGCCGTCTTGCTTCCGGTCGGACGTCCTTGCTGATCAAATCGTACGGTACGCATAGGCGGCCTTTTATTCTTTTTGACAGAAGGAGATGCAAAAGCTTTGTCGAGAATCTCTTTTGCTTTCTCATCCACACTGTTCAGCCGATTTTTAACTTCAATATTATTTTTATTCAGCACCGCAATGATTTCATCATTCCCTTTATTATAAATTTTTGCAAGCTCATATATTCTGTATTTCTGCATAAGTAACCTCCCAATCTCTATTTATTTTAGGGTATCGATCCTTTGCAGAAGCGACGTCCCAAATCCACTGTCCGAAATCAGGATGGCTGCTCGTATGCCTTTACCAACAGCATGTCCTAATTTTTCCTTTTCACCGAATATCCGCCAAGTTATTCCTGAAAGTTTCGCTAAGCGGATATACTCTTCTTTCGTCCGTTCCGAACTATTCTCTGCCAGAATCAGGAGTATGCCTTTTCCGTCTTTCACAGCAGTTTTTATCTGTTCACTACCGGAAAGCAGCCGCCCTGCCTTCATACATAATCCCAGCAACCTGTATATCGGTTCATTCATTTCCTATTTTTTCCTTTATCGCGTCATATACATCACGAGATACAGGCCTTTTCAGAGAACGCTCCAATCCATGAGAATCAAAGGCTTTCTGAAAACATTCACTGCTGTTACAGATATATACCCCACGACCTGATTTTTTCCCTGTACGGTCTAATTCAATAATACCAGTAGGTAAAGCGACAATGCGAAGTAATTCTTTCTTAGGCTTCAGCTCCTTGCATCCGACACACATCCGCATAGGGATCTTTTTCAATTTCACACATTATCCCCCTCTCCTGTATCAGCTGTTTCAATATCAGAAAGGATATCATCATCTTCTTCTATTTCTTCGCCAAATCCTTCTTCAGCTGCCTGAGATTCACTCTTGATATCAATTTTCCAGTTGGTCAGCTTATTTGCAAGACGGGCATTTTGCCCTGCCTTGCCGATAGCAAGGGAAAGCTGGTAATCGGGGACAATGACATAAGAAGAACGTTCTTCATCCCAGACGGAAACGGAAACAACTTTTGCCGGTGAAAGTGCATTGGCAATATAGATTGCCGGATCTTCATCCCACCGAACAATATCAATTTTCTCGTCATGAAGTTCATTGACAATATTTTGTACACGCTGCCCTTTCGGTCCCACACAGGCACCTACCGGATCCACATTGGGATCCATGGCATATACGGCAATCTTGGCACGGGAACCAGCTTCGCGAACAACGGATTTAATTTCTACAGTACCACTGTAAATTTCCGGTACCTCCATTTCGAAAAGGCGCTTCAGCAACCCGGGGTGAGTTCTGGAAAGAATGATTTCCGGTCCTTTTGTAGTCTTCCTCACTTCCTGTACATAACATTTAATTTTATCGTTAGGCTGGAATGTTTCACCTTCAATCTGTTCCGCAAAAGGAAGAATGCCTTCTACACGGCCTAAGTCTACAAATACGGTACGGGATTCACTCCACTTTACCGTACCGGTGATAATATCACCTTCACGACCGGAGAATTCTTCATATATGGATCCTCTTTCCGCTTCGCGAAGCTTCTGGATCAACACTTGCTTAGCCGCCTGAGCAGCCACACGGCCAAAATCTTTCGGTGTTACATCAACGCGGAGCATATCACCGGCTTCATAATCTTTACTGATTTTCTTTGCATTCTCCACAGTAATTTCATTGATTGCGTTTTCCGATTCCGGATCAATCACTTCCACTACGGTTTTCTCTTCATAAATTTTATACTCCCCCGTGGTTCTATCCAGTGAAATAGAAGTTTTTGCGTTGCTTCCCATTTCCTTTTTGTAAGCTGTCAGCAGCACCATTTCCAATGCGTCAAATACAACATCCGCTTCCACTTTCTTCTTATCCACCAAAAAGTTTACAGCCTGCAGCAAATTATTATTCACGATTTCTGATTCCTCCTGATTTTAAAATGAAAAATGTATTCTTATTTGTGAAATTTTATCTTTTCCAAGGGTAATCGTTTTATCCTGAAAGATGAGCCTAATCTGCCCATCATCAGAAAGTCCGTCCAATACAGCAGTAAAAGCTTTAACTCCGCCGACCTCTTCCAAGGGGGCAAAGAGTTTTACATCCACTTCTTCACCGGCATAACGGAGAAAATCCTTATCTTTTTTTAATACCCTGTCCAGACCAGGAGACGAAACTTCAAGCATATAATTAGCGGAAATCAAATCTGCCTCATCAAGCAATTCTCCTGCCTTTTCACTGATTTGCTGACAGTCATTCAAATCAACACCGTCCTCTTTGTCAATAAACACACGGAGAATCCAGTTCCGTTCACGGACATACTCCACATCAATAAGCTCGATGCCAAGCTGTTTCAAAGCAGGCTCAAGCAGTCTTTCCGCTTCCAATTCAATTTCTTTTCTCCCCATCGATCCTCCTACTATAAGAAAAAGTGAGCCGCGGCTCACTCTACTGGAAACTATAAACTAATTACAATCTTTACGGCAGTTATTATAACATAAATAATGTATGAACTGCAAACAATATCACATAAAAATATAAGTATTTCCTCCTTAACGCCAACTCGTACCCAAAATTTCCTGTACACAAATTACTTAATCTTCTACTACAGGATTTTCATAAAGCATTTCCAAATCTTTTTCCAAATATGCTTCCAGGTGAGAAGAAAACTCGTTGATAGTCGTTGCGTCATACTGATGGACAATCACGGGAATCCCGCCTGCGCGAAGTTCTCCATAATACTCTTCACGATAAATATTATAAAAGAACAAAACTCCGATATTTCGTTCCCTGCACTCATACGCACCGATGATGAAAGACCCATTCAATCCCTCCACCGGATTCACCGGCTTAATAATCCGCTTATACTGTCCCATCCTTTCAGGCATCACCTTCTCATAATCCCACTTCATGAAACCTTTAGCGGCTGCCAGTACGGAAACTCGTTCCAAATGGATTAACTCCTTTTCAATCGCTTTCGGCGTCAGTTCCCTGACACGCTTTTTAAACTGCCCAAAATCCCCCGTAATAGATTCAAGTTGCGTCAGTGTCATAAGCCGCAAATCCATTTTCACCATGTAATCTTTAGTTTCTTCATCAAAAATAGCCTTTACCATCCAGCCGTTCTTTTCATTTTCCCATGCAAATGCCGTATATACGCGGATGTCAGTTTTCACCTTTCCTGTCTTACGGTCCTCCATCGTAGGAAAATCAATACGTTTTAATACATAATCACCCACTTCACAAGGCAAATCATTTTCAATATCCCAGGATAGAAAAAGCTTACGCCGCTCTTCCCGTTCCTTTTCCAGTTTTTCATCCATTTTCATTTATCTTTCTCCACAAGACGATCTCTTGCAGTTACCACAGATTTTACAAACTCCCGCGTTTCAGGAAATGGAATCCTTTCTATGTCGGAAAATCCTTCTTCCCACCTATTCTCTTTTATCCATTCATCTACATTCCCGCGGCCTGCATTATATGCTGCCAGCGCCAGGATTTCATTATTATGGTAAGTTTTCAAAAGGAAATTCAGATACCATGCCCCAAGAGGTATATTTTGGTCAGGCTCCTCCAACTTTTCTGCCGTCAATCCGCTTTGTTCGGAAATCCATGCTGCCGTTTCAGGCATAAGCTGCATCATTCCTACGGCACCGACTTTGGAAACTGCTTTCTCATCAAACTTGCTTTCTGTCAGCATGACAGCTTCAATCAGGCACGGAGAAATACCTTCCCTCACTGCACTCTCATTGATAATATGCTGAATCATAGGACTTGGGCGCCAAGAAACAGTCGCACAAAAAATATATGAAAAAATCAAACTTAATGCAGCCATAAGAAAGACAAACACTTTAACGCCCGTATTTTCTCTCGGTGGTTCAAATTCTATTCTTCTTACTTTGTATTTCAGCTTTTTAATCATTGCATCCTCCGGGGAACACAAAGCCGGGAATTTGCATTAAAGCTTCTCTTACCTGCCGCTTCGTGTCTTCCGGTGAGCGGCTGTTATCTATAACAACATCAGCATAGTTTAACTTATTTTCCGTAGGCATTTGCTTGTGAATCCGCTCCAGCACCTGTTTCCGAGTAAATCCATTCCGAGCCATCACCCGCTCTATTTGTACTTCCAAAGGCACTTGCACAACCCATACGGCCTCCACACGAAGCTGCCAGTCTATTTCCAAAAGCAGTGGCATATCAAGTACCACCACAAAATATCCATGATTCTGCGCGGCAATAACTTCTTCCTGCGTACGGCGCCAAATATAAGGATGGATAATCCCATTAAGCGCTTTTCTTTTCTCTTCATCTTTGAATATGATTTCCGCTGTTTTCAGTCTGTTCAGCGAATCATCTTCATTAAAAATTCCATTACCGAAAACCTGCCGAATTTCCCTCATGGCAATGTTGCCGGGAGCCACTGCTTCCATGGCCAGGCAATCTCCATCAATAACAGGAATGCCAAATTCTTTCATATAAGAGGAAACTGTGCTTTTTCCGCTGCCTACACCGCCGGTAAGTCCAATTCTATACATCGTTGTGTCCTTCCAGTACTTACTTTGCTTCTGCCCAATTTTTGCCTTCGTGGACATCGGCAATGAGCGGTACTTTTAATTCCACAACGGATTCCATAGTTTCTTTTAAAAGCGTTTTCAGATTTTCTTTTTCTTCACTAACCGCTTCCACCACCAATTCATCATGAACCTGGAGAAGAACGCGGCTCTTGTACCCCTCCTCTTTTATACGTCGGCTCACTTCAATCATAGCAAGCTTCATGATATCTGCCGCCGTCCCCTGGATAGGAGTGTTCATTGCGGTTCTCTCGGCAAAGGAACGGCGATTGAAATTAGAACTGCGGATGTCTGGCAATTCCCGATACCTTCCAAAAAGAGTTTTTGCCCGTCCGCTTTCTTGGGCATCTTCTACCATACTTTTCATAAACGCATGAATATAGGGATAGCGTTCAAAATATTTCTTTATATACGTTCCCGCCTCGCCGCGGCTGATGCCAAGCTGATTGGCAAGACCGAAGTCACTGATTCCGTAAATAATGCCGAAATTGACAGCCTTCGCATGAGACCGCTGTTCTGAGGTAACCTCTTCAAACGGAATTCCCAAGACCTCCGCTGCCGTCCGCCTGTGGATATCCTCTTTGTTGCGAAACGCCCGGATAAGACTTTCATCTCCTGACATATGCGCCAATACACGGAGTTCCACTTGAGAATAATCGGAAGAAATAAAGCAGTCATATCCCGGCCCCGGGACGAAAAGCGAACGAATTTGCCTCCCTTCTGCTGTACGGACAGGAATATTCTGCAAATTGGGATCCGAGCTGGACAAACGTCCTGTGGCGGTAACTGTCTGATTAAATGATGTATGAATCCGTCCCGTTTCAGGGCGGATAAGCAGCGGCAATGCCTCAAGGTATGTGGAAATCAATTTTGAAATCGTTCTGTATTCCAGAATATCTTTCACAAAGGGATAACTTTTCGCCAGCATTTCCAACACATCTGCCGCTGTGGAATAACCGTTCTTTGTCTTCTTGCCGGCCGGCATGCCCATCTTTTCAAACAGAATAACACCAAGCTGCTTAGGTGAGTTCACATTAAATTCTTCTCCCGCTGCCTCGTAAATCAGCGACAGCAATTTCCTTTCCTGTACCTTTAATTCATGGCAGACCGCTTCCCATCGTTTCTGATCAGTAGCAATACCCGCTTTTTCCATTTCTGCCAAAACAGCAGCAAGCGGGTTTTCTATCTTTTCGAAAAGCGATTGTACTCCATTCGATTTCATATGCTCCAATGATGTCGCATAAAGAGATAAAAGAAATCCGCAGATGCAGGCACTTTTTTCTTCTTCCGTATCCAAATGATCTGGAAACACAGGCGACGTTCCGAATAATTCTGCCATGTACGACAGTGGATAGGTCGTCCGTGTCGGTTCAAGTACATAGGACACAAGGGTCATGTCATAAAAAGGAATTCCTTCTGTAGGAAAGTCTGATTCATAAATAGATTTGCTGTCCTGTACAATGACGTGCTTCGCCGCAGCAAGAGCCATACATACATCTTCAAACCGTTCCGGCAGGGCTCTATAAACATGATTTCCATATCCTACCACCGCCAGATCGGCATGATAAAAAGGCGCCTTCCCTTCCATGTGAAGGACAAGAGACACTTCTTTGCCGGTAAAATCCGGATGCAAAGGAAATTCTTCCAGCTTCACAGCTGCCGCCTGTATTTCCTTTTTCTTAGATACAGCCAGTTCACGAAAACGGGGCAGCGTACTGTATCGATCGGCGATGCGTTCCAAACCTAAACGATGGAAAAACTCCATCATCTCTTCAAAATGAACCGGCTGCTTCATTTCTTCCAAAGCAGCTTCAAAAGGAACATCTGTCTTAATCGTTGCCAGACGGTATGACAGATATGCCAACTCTTTATTGGCCGCCAGCCTTTTGCCGACTGCGCCTTTTATTTCTCCTACATGTCCATAAAGATTGTCTAAAGTCTGATATTGGGACAACAGCTTGGCCGCCGTCTTTTCTCCCACGCCGGGGACACCGGGAATATTATCTGATGTATCTCCCATAAGCGCCTTCATATCAATAACCTGCCGAGGCGTGATTCCATATTTCTCCACAACTGCTTCCGGCGTCATCGCCGCCATTTGTGAAACGCCCCGCTGGGTAATATAAACAGTCGTATCTTTGGTGGCAAGCTGAAGAGCATCTCTATCCCCTGTTACGATGAAAACGGGAAGCTCCTTTTCGTAACGAGCCGCCAGCGTCCCCAGTATATCGTCGCCCTCATATCCATCTACTTCATAAACGGCAGCGCCTAATGTACGAAGTGCTTCACGAATCAGCGCAAACTGGGGGACCAATTCCGGAGGTGCCGGTTTTCTCGTTGCTTTATACTCTTTATAAACTTCGGAACGAAAAGTCTGCTTGTTCTTATCAAAAGAAACAGCCATGTACTCAGGATCAAAATTTTTATAAATATCATAAAGCATATTTAAAAATCCCATGACGGCATTCGTTGGTATTCCATGATATGACAAAGGCGGAAGTCCAAAAAATGCTCGATATAGAAGGGAACTTCCATCAACAACTACAAGCTTCTTTTCCATGAACACCTCCACAAACGATGATTATTGATTTGAGTTTTATTATATCATATCGTACTTCTCAAAAAATCCTTTTTCTACCGCACTTGCTCCTAAGTCTCTCTCTGATTATACTTAAGCAGACATGAGGAGGACTCTATGGCATTTACTCTCATCTGCCACGTATGCGGGCATAAACTGAAATTATTTGACAGCAGTATAAAAAAACGGAAAGGTATGATCCGTTGTCCCCATTGCAGCGCACGCATCTCCTATGATTTAGACAGCCGAAAAATACAAAAGTCAGGATTTTGGGCGGCGGAAGAACCGGCATTTGATTATCGAACAAAAAATAAGATGCTCAGCCAACTCGAACGGGATAAGAATCGTAAAAATCCCTCCGTGCCACAGGAACAGGAGCCCTTCGGAATGAATCCTTTCCAATCCCGCGCAAGTTTTGCCGAGTTTGATCTAAAAACCGGACAGATAAAGAAAGAATCAGCAAAATCATCTCTATCTGTTCCCATGGCAAGACATTCCTTTCCGCAGAGAATAAGGACCGCTTTGTATCGTAAAAAAGCGGTTCATTCAACTTCCCGAAAACTGATGCATCAGAAATCATTTCTCTCCTTTTCCTGGACTTCCATACTGTTTCAAAAAATCAAAAACTTTTTCCATTGATCACTTCAATTAAAAAATCCTGTAAAGAGACTGATTCTTCTCCCTTACAGGATTTTCTATTATTACAATGCCCCGCTGGCTATGGTAATCCCCACCACTTTTTCCGCGCCTGCCCGCATAAGTTCATGGGCAGCAGACTCCATCGTAGCGCCAGTGGTATATATGTCATCTGCAAGAAGAATTTTCTTCCCTTTAACAGATGTTCCTTTATTCACATGAAATACACCGCGCATATTTTTATAACGCTCCTCTTTTGTAAGAAGTGACTGCGTTTCTGTATTTCTCATTCGCACCATACCATGCGGGATGTATGTCTTTCCCGAAGTTTCCACCCATTTACGGAAAATCATATCCACCTGGTTATATCCGCGTTCACGAAAACGAGCTTTCGATAAAGGAATAGGAATGACAGTTTCATATTCTTTCAAACGCTCCCACCAGGGAAAAACCGTAAGCAGCGGAGGAAAAGCATGCTTCAACTCCACCCTGCCGTTATATTTCAGGCGGATCACACACTTACGAAGACCGCCGGTATAATTACAGAGCGTATAACAGCCGCAAAGATACTTAGTCAAAGAAGAACTCAGCATACGGGGATTCCAAAATTGCCGTATACATTTTTCACACCACAAATTTTTCAACGAAGTATGATTCCCGCAGCCCGGACAGGTACTTGGATAAAACAGCTCTAAAATAGACTCGGCCAGTTTCATTTACAGCGCCTCATGATTTAAAAAAGGAAGAAATAAACTGTAACGATTCCCTGTATGCTGTATCGCCAACGCCCGACGCAAAGCATCAGGTGCGGTTACCAGAATCGTGTTCTTCCGCGCGCGCGTCACCCCCGTATAGAGCAGATTACGCTGGAGCATATTATGCTGTGACGGGCGGAGAATGAAAATCACCGTCTCATATTCACTTCCCTGGCTTTTATGGACGGTTACCGCGTAAGCAAGCCGGAGATCAAACCTCTCCTCGCCTTCATATACTACTTCTTTATCAAAATAACGGACAAATACTTTTTGAGGCGTTGCCGTCCAGACGGTTCCCACATCGCCGTTGTAAATTCCTTTTTCATAATCATTTCTCGTTTGCATCACTTTATCACCAGGGAAAAATTTCATCCCATCCGGAACCTTTTCCCCGTGAATCATTTCTTGCAAAGATTCATTCAAATGGTCCACGCCGCACACACCGCGGTACATGGGGGAAAGCACCTGCAGCAGCATTTTATTCTCTTCATTCCCGTAATTAAGTTCTCTGCATAAATCCATGACAATCCGATACGCATCTTCATCATCGGCTGCATAGACAATACGAAACTCGCCCGCTTCATCAGGGACACACATTTCCCCTTTCCGGATAAGCGCCGCATTCTCTACAATGCCGCTGCCTTCTTCCTGACGAAATATACGCTTCAACCGCACTATGGGCACATATCCCCAACTCATCAAATCTTTTAAAGGCTCCCCCGCCCCCACAGGAGGAAGTTGGTCTATATCCCCCACTAAAATGAGCCTTGCTCCATCTTTGAGCGCGCAGAGAAGATGGTAGAAAAGAGAAATATCCAGCATGGACGCTTCATCTACGATAATCAAATCTTCTTCCAACGGATTGGCTTCATTTCTTTCGAAGTATGTCCTGCCGGTTTCCCGCACGGATGCTTCCAGCGCTTTGTGAATAGTATCTGCATCACGCCCGCTTGATATCGCAAGACGTTTCGCTGCCCTTCCTGTAGGCGCCATTAGAGCAGGCTCCAGTCCATTTTGCTCTGCCGCCGTGATGATTGCACGAATGAGTGTCGTCTTTCCTGTACCCGGTCCACCGGTAATCACCATCATTCCGGCTTTCATCGATTTTTCCACGGCATCTCTTTGTTCCTTCGCCAGACGGAAACCATTTTCCTTTTCAAACCGTTCAATTGCCAAATTTGCCGATCCCAGAGGCCCGGCTTCCATCAGATGATGCACGCGGTATGCCGATTCCGTCTCCGCTTCGTAAAGATAAGGAAGATAGAGATAGGTCTTTCCTTCATAAACGACGGAAGGAACAGTACCGAAATCCACTGCCTCCCTCCCTACGGTTTCTACAATTTCCGGTGACACCCGCAGCAGTTCGCTGGCTGCCGTATATACTTGATCAGATGGTCCGCAGACATGACCACCGCTTACCGCTTGTGAAAGAATATAAAAAATGCCGTGGACGATACGGTCGCTGTCTTCCGGAATGATTCCCTCCGATAAGGCAATACGGTCCACATTTTTAAAACCGAGCCCCGGTATTTCACTGACCATGCGATACGGATCTTCCCGCACCACTTTCATGACATCATCACCATAAAGCTGCTGCATAGGAAGCGCAAAGCGTTCTGAAATCCCAAGGGATTGAAGAAACATAATCACTTCCTGCATGGCGCTGATTCCTGAATAAGAATCTTTGATCCTCTCCAATGTTTTCTGCCCGATCCCCGACACTTCAGAAAGAGCATCTATATTCCGCTCAAATATTTCAAGTGTCTTTTTACCAAAGTGCTGTACAATCCGTTTCGCCATGGAAGGACCGATACCGCTGATCAGGCCGGAAGCAAGAAATTGTTCTACCTCATCGGCCGCTTCCGGTTTCAGCCTCTCCAAAATGGCAGCCCTGAACTGCAAACCAAAACGGGGGTGCCTCAACCAGCCCCCTCGTACAACTACATTTTCCCCTACGTAGGGAATAACTATATTTCCCGTCACTGTCACGGAAGTGCCGCTTTCTTTTTCTTCGATTCGGAAAACACAATAAGATTCATCTTTACTTTTAAAGATAACCGCTTTTACAACGCCCCGCAGCTCTTCTGTCATTCCTTCTCTCCCTGCCTGAATTCTTTCCGTGCCATTTTTCCCGGCTCCGTCAGTAAATGATACCATCTAATGAAACGGAATCGGTTTGACATTTTCTGAAGCAAGGCCGACAGCTCTTCCACATTTTTCTCTTCCCCTTTGGCATCATAGACAGGAATATTTGCTTCTATTTTAGAGATGGCAGTCCGACGTGTCAGTTCTACACGCTCGTCAAAAAGATCGGCCATATTTCTGTCGATCTTTCGGATTTTTTCCCACAAGATCTCAAATTCCTTTTCGTCCATGATGCTCTCCATGAATTATAAATTCTTTTTGTGAAGTTCTTCAAGCATTTCCAGTACTTTCGTCTTGCAGTCCGCTAATGCCACTTCACTAACAACACCGCTTCTGCGAAGACGTACTTCCACCAGTCCGCTTTCTTTCCATTTCTTACCGATAGTTACACGGATTGGATATCCGATCAGATCCGCATCTTTAAACTTAATACCCGCCCTTTCATCTCTGTCATCCAATATGACTTCATCCCGACAGTCTTCCATTTTATCATACAAATGGCGGGCAGCATTCATCACGCCTTCATCTTTATTATTGGCGGGAACGATGACCACTTCATAGGGAGCAATAGCCACCGGCCAGATAATGCCGTCTTTATCATGATTCTGTTCGATAGAAGCGGCTACTGTACGGGTAATGCCGATACCATAACACCCCATGACCATAGGATGGGTTTTTCCGTCCCGGTCTAAATATGTACAGCCAAGCTTCTCACTGTACTTGGTTCCCAATTTAAATACCTGCCCTACCTCAATTCCTTTTTTCAATTCAATCATGCCGCCGCACTTCGGACAACAGTCTTCCGCGGTAATAAGGCGGATCGTTTCTACTCTCACATCCCCAAAATCACGTTTCGGATTCACATGGACATAGTGTTTATCCACCGCATTTGCACCACAGCAGGCATCTTCCATTTCCATGACCGTTGTGTCTACGATGATTTCAAAGTTATCCGCTTTTTTTAAACCGATCGGACTGATATAGCCCGCAATGAGCCCGCAGCGTTTCAAATCTTCGTCAGACGCCAGCCCTACATTGACAGCATTAAAAAGATTTTGAAGACGGACTTCATTCACTTCATGATCACCGCGTACCAGAGCAAGCACCACTGTATCATCCAGTTTATAAACAACAGCTTTAACAGAACAGACAACAGGCACATGAAGAAAATCACAGACCATCTGGATTGTATGCTGTCCGGGTGTTTCCACGATTTCTTTCGCTTTGTCATTATGAACTGAAGAAGAAAGTGCTTTCGGTTCTACTGCTTCTATATTGGCCGCAAAATCACAATCTTTGCAGTAAACGATATCTGCTTCCCCTGAATCGGCAATGACTTCAAATTCATGAGAGCCGCTTCCGCCGATAGCGCCGGAATCCGCCACAACAGGGCGAAAATGAAGTCCGCAGCGGGTAAAAATTCTTGTATACGCATCATACATCAAATGATACTGCCTATCTAAACCTTCTTCGTCCATATCAAAGGTATAAGCGTCTTTCATAATGAATTCACGGCTTCTCATCAACCCAAAGCGGGGACGCTTTTCATCGCGGTATTTATTCTGAATCTGGTACAAAGAAACCGGAAGCTGCTTATAAGAAGAAGTATCCATCTTTGCCAGCACCGTAACCAGTTCTTCGTGGGTAGGGCCAAGACAGTATTCATGTCCATGGCGGTCATTCAATTTAAACATTTCTTCGCCATATACATCCCAACGCTCCGACTGCTTCCAGATTTCAGCGGGCTGGGTAATCGGCATGAGAATTTCCTGGCTCCCGATCGCATTCATTTCTTCCCGGACAATGTCTTCCACTTTGCGGACAGAACGGAGCGCCAGAGGCAGGAATGCATAAAGCCCATTTGACACTTTACGCATCATTCCCGCCTTCAACATATACTGATGACTGACTACCACCGCATCGGAAGGAATCTCCCTCAATGTAGGACTATACAGTTTAGATGCTAACATACTCATTCTCCTTCATTTTCATACTTTTCAATTTCTTCCATAAGCGCGTCAATCAATTCCGTCTCGGGCACACTCCTGATGACTTTCCCCTTGCGAAAGAGCAGTCCCGCCCCCTTGCCTCCGGCAATTCCAAAATCTGCCTCTCTTGCTTCTCCAGGGCCATTGACCGCACACCCCATGACTGCCACACGGACAGGCTTTTTAAATTTCTCAAGCCGCTTTTCCACTTCCTGTGCCATTTCAATGAGGTTCACCTGTGTACGTCCGCAGGTGGGGCAGGAAACAAGAACCGGCCCATACTGCTGAAGTCCCACGGAACTCAGTATTTCCTTGGCTGCCTTCACTTCTTTCACGGGATCATCGGTCAGTGATACTCTTATTGTATCACCGATTCCGTCTAAAAGCAGTGCGCCGATTCCCACTGCAGACTTGATTGTCCCGCGATAAAGCGTCCCCGCTTCTGTAACGCCTAAGTGAAGAGGATAGTCCACTTTATCATGAAGCATACGGTTTGCCTTTACCATCATCGGCACGTCCGTGGATTTTACAGAAATAACGATATTATGGAAATTTTCATTCTCTAATATCCGTACATGTTCAAGTGCACCCGCCACCATGCCTTCTGCCGTAGGATGTCCGCCATACTCCTCTAAAATATATTCAGGAAGAGACCCTGCATTGATACCGATGCGGATAGGAATATTTTTTTCTTTGGCCATCGTCACTACTTTAATGACATTCTCTCTTTTCCCTATATTTCCCGGATTGATCCGGAGCGCATCAATACCTGACTCCATAGCAGTCAGAGCCAGACGATAATCGAAATGGATATCCGCCACCAGAGATACTTTTACTTTTGCCCGAAGGACGCCCAAAGCTTCCGCCGCTTTTTTATCGGGAACGGCAAGACGGACAATATCAGCCCCCGCTTCGTCAAGAGCATTGATTTGCGCCGCCGCATATTCTGTATCTGCCGGGCTGAAAGTACTCATCGACTGTATGGCAATTGGCGCACTTCCGCCGATAAGCACATCACCCACTTTTATCTGTCTTGTCACCCTTGTCACCTATTTCATCAAAGACATTACATCATTACACATGGCGAAGAGAAATATAAATCCGATAATAATTATCCCAACCGCCTGTATATAGTACAAGGCCCTCTCAGGAAGCTCTTTCCCGGAAATACCTTCTATCAGCGTAAGAATCAAAAGTCCCCCGTCAAGAAGCGGAATCGGCAGCAAATTTAAAAAGCCCAGATTCAAACTCAGAAGCGCGATAAATGCAAAGAGCGCCGTCATTCCTGAATCCGCCACGGTTCCTGCCATGCGGGCCACACCGATGGGCCCTGCCACACCGGCTTCTGCTCCGGCAAGTATATCCGCCAGCCCGGCAACCATCATCTTTAATATATAGACACACCTTTCTGCCCCAAGAGAAACTGCACGATCTAAAGAAACATCTTCTTTTTCCACAGAAGGAGTGATTCCCATAATTGCGCGCCCCTCTCCATTGTCCTTTGGAATAACAGTGACCGTTTTTTTCACGCCTTCAGAATCTATAACGACAGAAAGAACCCGTCCCGCTTTATCGGATACAATCCTGCCGATATCTTCCCATCTTTCTACCTTTTCTCCATTAATGGAAATAATTTTATCACCTGCCTTAATTCCCGCACGGGCAGCGGAACTTTCTTCCAGTACAGAACCTGCCACGGGTACATCCTTAAAGGTATGAATTCCATTGACAGAAAAAATTGCTGTAAAAATAAAAAAAGCAAGCAATATATTAAACAGCGCGCCCCCAGCAATGACAAGAAGTTTTGCCCATGTCGGTCTTTGTCGAAATGCACGGGGATCATCCAAGTCGTCGCGATTCATTCCTGCAATTTTATTATATCCGCCAAGAGGAATGGCTCGAAGAGAGTACAATGTTTCTCCTTTTCGGAAAGACACTATTTTCGGTCCAAACCCGACAGCAAATTCATCCACTTTCATTCCTGTCAGCTTCGCCATAAAGAAATGACCGCCTTCATGAACGATCACGATGATAGCAAAAACAATAATGGGAGCTATTATAACATTTAACATAAAATTCCTCTGTTTATAATTTTTTTTGCAAAGCGCCGCGCTTCTTTATCCGCTTCCAATACATCAGAAAGCGAATGGATATGACGGCTCGTCCATTGGGTAAGCGTTTCTTCCACGACGTCAAAAATGGAAAGGAAAGATAACTGCCCTTTAATAAAAGATGCAATCGCTTCTTCATTAGCCGCATTGAATGCAGTCGTTGCATTTCCTCCCTGTTTTCCCGCCTCAAAAGCAAGACGGAGAGAACGGAACACTTCCACATCAGGCTGCTCCGTAATAATTGATTCTACTTGCTTCCAATCCACAAATTCATGGGAAGGTGACGGTAAACGATGGGGATACGTAAGCGCAAACTGTATGGGGAGATGCATATCAGGATTCCCTATTTGTGCGATAACAGAACCGTCTTCATACTCTACCATGGAATGAATTAAGCTCTGCGGCTGGACAAGCACTTCAATATGGTCATAATCCACATCAAAAAGCCACCGCGCTTCAATGACTTCCAATCCTTTATTAAACATGGTTGCCGAATCGAGTGTTACTTTTCGTCCCATATTCCATGTAGGATGCTTCATGGCATCCTCCAACGTGACTTGTGCTAACTGTTCCCTTGTATATCCTCGGAACGGTCCGCCCGATGCGGTAAGCAGTATCTTATGAACTGCTTTTTTATCCTGCCCCAGCATTGATTGGAAGATAGCACTGTGTTCACTGTCTACAGGACGGATAAGGATTCCCTTTTCTTTGGCTGCCCTCATGACAAGCTCCCCGCCGGTCACAAGAGTTTCTTTATTTGCGAGGGCGATTTCTTTTCCTGCCGCTATGGCATCTAAAGTCGGCTTCAAGCCATCAATGCCGACCACGGAAACAAGGACAAGATCCACTTGATTCCCACAGGCAGCCGTCGATAACGCTCCTTCCCCGACAAGCACCTCCGCCGATCCCCTGTAAAGGTCTTTAAACCTTTTTCCTGCTTCTTCATCCGTCACGACAATCGTATGGGGATGAAATTCTTCTGCCTGTGCAAAAAGAGCGTCAATATTTCTTTTGGCGGAAATAACGGACACATGAAAAAGCCGAGGATATATCCGTACTATGTCAAGCGTCTGTGTACCTATGGAACCTGTACTTCCAAGTATCGCTATTTCTTTCATCTATACACCATACCTGATCAGACTTAAGAATAAAAGTACTGCCGGCGCCACAAAGAGCAGACTGTCAAAACGATCCATCATGCCGCCGTGACCGGGCAAAATATTTCCTGAATCTTTCACATCGCAGGCCCGTTTAAGGTAAGACTCAAACAAATCACCCATAGGCGCCATAACGGCTACAATCACACCCATCAAAAATCCAATCAGAATGGAAAAGTCCACAGCTGCCGATAGAATCAGACAAAGAATAATCGTTCCGGCCATACCGCCGAATAGTCCCTCCATCGTTTTATTCGGGCTGATATGAGGCGCCATCCTATGCTTTCCAAACCTTTTCCCTGCAAAGTACGCGAAAGAATCACTCGCCCATGTGCCAATAAGAGCAAACGAAATCAGGAATGCCCCCGGTGTCACGGTAATACTCCCCATGCCGAGAAGTTCATTCTCTCCACGAAGAAATGCCAATGAACCGAACCCGATCCCCAGATAAATGACGCCAAAAACGGTATAGATAAGCCCATGCACCTGTTCTTTTTTCAGTACCATCACAAGAAATAAAAGCAGGATAAAGGACGCAACAATGGCAGAAAAGAATATGCAGATTGAATAAAAGCCTGCTGCTCCTACGATAATTGCCAAGGCTGCTACCGCAGGTATACGATATACACGAATATTCACATTACTCAACATATTTTTAAATTCAAACAAACTTAAAACCGATACAGCAAAAACAGCTGATGTCAAAAACCATCCGCCAAGAGCCACAAGGCCTAAAACCGCAATAATTCCAGCCACAGCTGTAATGACACGGATCTTCATCGGGAAGCCTCCGTCAAACCGCCAAAACGACGATCTCTTCCTGTGAACCAGAAAACAGCCTTTTCCAACTCTTCACTTGAAAAATCAGGCCATAAAACAGGTGTGAAATACAATTCGCTATACGAAACCTGCCATAAAAGGAAATTCGATATCCGCGATTCACCGCCCGTACGTATAAGCAGATCCACATCTGATGATGCCGAAGGATAGAGGTGGTTCGTGATGGTTTCTTCTGTAACAGAATCTGCTTCCATCCTGCCTTCTGCAACTTTTTGGCTGATATCCCTCACTGCGTTAACCAGTTCCATTCGGCCGCCATAGTTAATGGCCACATTCAGGATAAGCCCGTCATTATTTGCAGTATCCTTTTCACACACCTTGATTTCCTCTTGAAGTGATGACGGCAATTCCATTGTATCGCCGATAATATGAACCTGCACATTATCGGCAATCAGTTCGCGAAGCTGCCCGATCAGGTAATTCTTAAAAAGATGCATAAGAAAATTCACTTCAAAAGCAGGGCGTTTCCAATTTTCTGTAGAAAAAGCATATATCGTCAGACACCGGATACCCATATGACCGGCGGCGCGAACTATATTTTTTACATTTGCCGCGCCGACCTGATGCCCATAGGTTCGTTCTCTCCCCCGCTGCTGCGCCCATCGCCCATTTCCATCAAGGATGATTGCCACATGACGGGGAAACCTCTTATCAGACACACCCATTCTCCTTACTCGTCAATCTCTTTAGTACCGCTTCCACTTCATCACTGTACTTCATCTGAGGCATAATGACCGCCTCTTTACCACACCGTACCAGGTATTTTCTCACTTTATGCAAATCATAACGGCGCCCGCGGGTTTCAGAAATATGCCATGAAGGATATTCCTCTGAAATCTGCTTTGCCAGGTTTTCATCAAACCGCATACCTGCATAAATAGTTCTTCCCATCATACAGACAGTATTTCCTTAACTTTTTTATCGGTAACCGCTTCCAGATCTTTGATTTTCTGATCAGTCAGTTTCTGAATCTTGTCCTCCATGTCTTTAATGACATCTTTGGAAATATCGCTGTTCTTTTCTTCCTTTTTCAGAAATACGTTTCCATCTCTGCGGATATTGCGGATAGCCACTTTCGCTTCTTCCGCTTTTTTATTAACCACTTTGACCAGGTCTTTTCTGCGTTGTTCCGTGAGCTGGGGAATCGCCATGCGGATCAGATTACCATCATTCATAGGTACCAGTCCCAAATCAGACATATTGATTGCTTTTTCGATATCTTTTAAAATTCCTTTATCCCAAGGCTGCACGACAAGCATTCTTGCTTCCGGTACGGTAACAGATGCCACCTGTGTAACCGGCGTCTTGGATCCATAGTAATCTACAAATACACGATCCAAAAGACTCGGGCTTGCCTGGCCCGTTCTGATTGATGTGAATTCATTTCTTAATGCTTGGATGGATTTATCCATCTTTTCAGAAAGATGCTTTAATTCGTCTTCGTACATTTTATTTCTCCTCTATCAATGTGCCCAGGTTTTCACCTTCGCAGGCTTTGACAATATTTCCCGGAACATCGATATTAAAAACCATGATCGGGATTTTATTATTCATGCAGAGTGTAATTGCGGTATTGTCCATGACCTCCAGCTTTTTCTGCAAAACATCATTATAAGACAGATGGGTAAACATCTTTGCTTCCGGATAGAATTTAGGATCCGCATCATAAACCCCATTTGTCTGTTTTTTTGCCATCAACATAACATCTGCTTCAATTTCCGCGGAACGGAGAGCAGCGGTCGTATCAGTAGTAAAATAGGGATTCCCTGTACCGGCGCCAAAAATAACGACTCTTCCTTTTTCCAGATGTCGGATTGCTCTGCGGCGGATATAAGGCTCTGCAATCTGCTGCATTTCGATAGCCGTCTGCACTCTTGTGGTAACGCCCATTTTTTCAAGGGCATCCTGGAGTGCCACAGAGTTGATGACAGTGGCAAGCATGCCCATGTAATCGGCTGATGCCCTATCCATACCGCCGGCACTTCCTTTAAGGCCTCTCCAGATATTTCCGCCGCCAACAACAACGGCGATTTCAATTCCGGAATCACTGGCTTCTTTAATTTCTCCCGCAAGCCGATACACAACTTCCGGATCAATACCAAACCCCTTATCATTAGCCAATGCTTCACCACTGAGCTTCAGCATGATTCTTTTGTACTTTTTCTTTTCCGTTTCCATCCCACACCTCCAGATTAACCATAATTCCTCTATATTATAAAGTATTCCCCTGCTTATGAAAATAAGAGAACACAAAAAAGTGTTCTCTTACCGTTAGCAACTACTGATTAATCTGTTTTGCAACTTCTTCTGCCAAGTTATCCTGTTTCTTTTCAATGCCTTCACCAAGCTGGAAACGACTGAAACGAATAACTTCTGCACTTTTAGACTGGAGCAGTTTGGCAACAGACAAATCTCCGTCCTTAATGAATGGCTGATCAACGAGGCACACTTCCTTATAATACTTATTGACACGGCCTGTAACCATTTTTTCAACAACATTTTCCGGCTTACCTTCATTGCGGGCCTGTTCACGGAGAACTTCCTTTTCATGTTCCAATTCTTCTTTGGAAACCTGTGAACGTTCCAGATAAGACGGATTAGCAGCAGCTACCTGCATGGCGATATCTTTCCCCAGTTCAGCATCGCCGCCCTTAATCTCCACAAGAACACCGATTTTCCCGCCGCCATGAATATAGCTGTATACCTGGCCTTCAGTACTTTCATATCGGGTGAACCGACGAATGGAAATATTTTCTCCAATATTAGCAATAGCTTCTGTGACTACATCTTTAACAGTCTTATCCCCCATAGCGGAATCAAGCAGAACTGCTACATCCGCCGGATTTACGGAAGCAATCTGTGCCGCAATAGATTTTGCCAAAGCCTGGAAATTCTCATTGTGCCCGACAAAGTCAGTTTCACAATTCACTTCCGTGATAACACCAATTTTACCGTTTTCTGATATATAAGAAACAACGGCACCTTCTGCTGCAATACGGGATGCTTTCTTCGCCGCCTGGGAGAGTCCCTTTTCACGAAGAATATCTATCGCCTTTGCCATGTCCCCATCTGCTTCCACGAGGGCTTTTTTACAGTCCATCATGCCGGCTCCGGTACTGTTGCGCAATTCCTTTACCATACTTGCACTAATCATTCTATGACCTCCATTACATAACCAAGGTATTTGTCTGTATTAAAGATTTTATTCTTCAGCAGCTTCTTCAGAAACCTCTTCAGCTTCTTCAGACGCAGCAGTTGTTTCAACTTCTTCCTGCTGTCCCTGGCGACCTTCCAGAATAGCGTCAGCCATCTTGCTCGCCAGCAGTCTTACAGCACGGATAGCATCGTCATTTGCAGGAATCGGGAAATCAACCACATCCGGATCACAATTGGTATCAACGGTAGCCACAACCGGAATGTGAAGCTTATGCGCTTCCGCTACTGCGATTTCTTCCTTTTTAGAGTCAATCACAAAAATAGCTCCCGGAATCTTCTTCATATCTTTAATCCCGCCAAGATTCTTCTGAAGTTTCTCCAGTTCGCGCTGCATCAGGATGACTTCTTTCTTCGGATACTGTTCGGTAGTTCCGTCTTCAAACATTTTTTCCAATTCCTTCAGGCGGGCTACGCGAGCCTGGATAGTACGGAAGTTGGTAAGCATGCCGCCGAGCCAACGTTCATTTACATAAAACATATTGCAACGCTGGGCTTCTTCTCTGACAGAATTTTGAGCCTGTTTCTTTGTTCCGACAAACAGGATCGGTGCTCCTGTTGCCGCCACTTCACGGATAAAAGCATAAGCTTCTTCTACTTTTTTCACTGTCTTCTGCAGGTCAATGATATAAATACCATTACGTTCGGTGAAGATATACCTTGCCATCTTCGGATTCCAGCGACGGGTCTGATGCCCGAAATGAACGCCTGCTTCAAGCAACTGTTTCATGGATACAACTGACATAATAATAACCTCCTGTTAATAACCTCTGCCTGCCTCTTCTCTTACAGCCACCAAATCCGGCACAGATGTAAAATCCGCAGACATGTGTACTCATGCTTTTTTATTCTATCAAAAAGGTTTCTATACCGCAAGATAATTTTTCTGCAAGATGTCCGATTTGCTATTGCTATTCAGCTCATTCTCCTTTTTTCTTTGGCTTGAACACCTTGTACATGATATCATAAAAGAAATATAAAGAAAGGATTTCTTCTCCATGATATCTTCTGAATCAAAGAAGGGGAAAAAACTTCACATAGAGTTTCTCCGCTTCTTTTGCATATGGCTTGTTATGTTCACCCACACCTCTACAGCAGGCTTTTCCCTCTATCTGCTGAGACCTGAATCATTTTTCTTTCCTTTTTACATTGCTGTTCCCTTTTGGGTAAAAACGGCAGTTCCCATTTTCTTTATGATTTCAGGAGCGCTCCTTCTCAAAAAGGAAGAACCGATCTCTGTCATCTTTAAGAAACGAATATGGCGATTTGCACAAATCATTTTTCTCTTCTCCCTTATTAATTATCTTTATTTTTACCACGGACTTAATTTATCATTCTTTGGACACCTCTCTAAATTTTTTACATTGATGTATTCGTCAAATATGGCCACAGCGTACTATTTTCTTTATATTTATATTGGATTTCTCCTTATGCTCCCACTCTGGAGAATACTCGTCCGCCATATGACAAATCAGCTTTTCTTATACTTAATTGCCCTTAATTTATTTTTTGTCGGTTTCATTCCTGTTTTCTCCTTTTTAATTTTTAAAGGAACCGCAGAAATCAACTGGTTCATAAATCCTATTCTTGCTGTCAGTGAGCCAAGCTTCTATTTCATTTTAGGCTATTGGATTGAAAACGTCCTTCCTATTCATTGGCTGACAAAAAGAAATTTACTCTATCTCGGCATGGCGGCCATTGCAGGCACAATGATTGCGTCCATCATGACTTGTTACCACGGTGTCGTGGCAGGAGGCCTCACAGAAGCCATTTCCGAACGTTTCTACGATTCTTTCCTCTTTCTGAATACCGCTTTTATTTTCTGTGCTTCCCGCTTATGGTTTATTACCCATAATATTTCAGAAAGGTGTCAAAAAATTCTCCTATTTCTTGGAAACATGTCTTTTGGCGTCATGCTTTTTGAAGAGATTACCCGCAATATAACACGTTTTTTCTTCAATCGTATCCTTCTTACATACATTCCCCGATTCCCATTTTTTGATGCCGTCATTTGGATTTGTTCCGCCTTCATCTTAGGATTGCTTTTGACTTATCTCGTTAAGAAAATCCCTTACTTCACCCATTTGATTTAAGAGCAATTAAAAATAACCTGCTGCAGAAAAGTGCAGTCAGGTTATTTTTAATTGAATCAGATTCTTTTTGAGATACATCCATTCCTCAGTTGGATAAATTCTCCGGTATTTTCCTCCCGCCCCGCTTCCTCTGCCAGTTTCATCGTCCGTTCATGACAGGTAAAAAGAAATATCTGTTGTTCTTTTCCCAACTCCATGAGGAAGCGAAGTGTTTCTTTCTGCCGTTCTTCATCAAAACGGACAAAAATATCATCCAGTACGATAGGAAGCGTTTCCATCTGTTCTCCAAAAGAAAGTGCCATCGCCAGACGGATTGCCAAGTATACTTGGTCCCCCGTACCGGAAGACCAGACCTTTGATTCCTTTTTATGGTAGAACTCATCTATAATACTCACATCTTTTCCGTCATCATTAACAATGAGAGAATACTTTCCCTTTGTCATCCGCCCAAGGAAACGATTTGCCATTTTTATAATCTTCGGCTGTTTTCCGGAATCATACCGTTTCTGTGTCTTTCCCATAAGTGACCGTATAAAGAGAGCTGTCAGCCAATCTTCCATATTTTGACCGATTTCCGTTTCTAATTCTTTCTTCTTCTGGAGTGTTTTGGTAATCGTATCGTCCCCGGCAAGACGGAATATTTCATTTTCGGCAGCCCCCTGCTGTCTTTGCAAATCGCCCAGTTCCTGCTCTTCTTTTGCTATCTTTTCCGCGAGTTTTTGATGTTCTGCCATCCATTCATCATACCGTCCGCTCTCCAAGGTGGCCCACAAACGATTAAACTCTTCCTCACCGCCGGCATAAAGACGGATATCATGCCGCACGTTTTCCCAGTCTTTTAAAAGCCTGTCATGGTTTTCATGGGCATTTACCTTTTCTGCAAAATCTTCCGCATTTACTGCATTCACAAGGCGGAATAAAGCATTCATTTCCCGCTCGCACGACGCCCAGTCCGATTTGAGCTTATTCATTTCCCGCTCATATTCATCATGCTGGCGGTTCTTTTCTGAAATGGACCGCCACTCCAAATTGCGCTTCTTATTTTCTTCATAAATATAAGCGATGCTTTCCGGTGTAATGGGACATGACATTCCTGCAGCCCGAATGATGGACCCTGCACGTTTTGCAAAGCCCGCCAATTTTTCCTGTGCCCCGTCAATACGAACATCAATAATCTTTCCCCGGCCTTCTTCTGCATAAATCTTATTCCACTGTTCTTGTAATTCTGATACCTTTTCAGGAAGCACCTTAGGCAGTTTATTTGCTTCAAGCCACTTATACCATTCATCCAGGACGGCCGCCTGCGCTTCTTTTAGCAGTTTCCCCTCTTCTGCCCAGTCTTTATGCGCAGACTGCTGTTTTTTCACTGTTTCCCGCTTCCATGCAAAAGCCTGCTGTTTTGCCTGCATTCCATAAAAATCACTTCTTTTCGCCTGGAGCATATTATGGAATGCCGGCAGATCTTTTTTATCTTCCGGCACATGGTCAGGAAAACGGCTTGCTACTTCATGCCATTCTTTCTTTATCTCATCAATCTGCACTTCAAGTTCTCTGATTTGATTTTCTTTTCTGCGGAAAACATGATTGTTAATAGCAAAACACGACGCCGCCAGTACCGACGCACCCACAGCACCATAAAGCACCGTATACCCCATAAGAGACATATAAAACATAATAACAAAAACTACAGCTGCGATAAGAGCAGTTGCTCCCAGCCAAAACCAGAAAGTATAACGGGTATCTTTCTGCGCAGAAAGAGCATCCGTTTTTTCCGTTAAAGCGGCTTCTTCGTTAAGCAGTACTTCAATCTTTGATGCATCTGCCTCATATTTCCGCCAGGCTTCTTCACTGGAAAGAAGTGTTCCGCCTTGGATCATTTCTTCCAGCATTTCCACTTCAGGCTCACGCTGCTGCCAGAAATGAAGCTCGTTGTTCCTTACACCTGCACTTTGTGCCAGATCCCGCCCCTGCTTCCAATCCACATCAGCACAAGCATCTTTTAAGCTGAGCGCTCTGTCCCACAACGGCAGGGCATATCCCAGATTGACAAAAGATCGTGCCCAATCTGCCTTGGTTCTTTTTAATTCTTCTTCTTCAGCTGCAATCTGTTTCCACTGCCCCAAATCTACATAAAGACCTTCCAGTTCCTGTTCCATTCCCGTCCACGGAATAATTTCCTCTTTCGCCCTGGGCCGGTATTCGTCAATCTTTGGCTGAAGTACCTCCTGCTGTTCACGGATAAGTTTCATCCGGCTGACCAAATGCCCCCACTGTTCTTTTCCATTGGAAGGAAATAATTTAACCTGTTCACTGAGCTGCAGCTGACGTTTAATTTCCCTTGCCCGTTTATAATACTCCCACGCGCCGAGACGTTTTTCCAGCTGCTTATCCATTTCCTGATCTGCAGCCAGAGAAATTTTCATCTTGTCTATTTCTTTTTTCAACAGAGCCTGCTTCTTCTGGAGTATAGAAAAATCTTTTTCCTGTCCGGACAGGTGTTCCAACGCCTCCTGTACCTCAGCAAGAGTCATCAGCAGCTGATTAATCCTCCGTTTCCCCTGGGAAGAAGAGACAAGAAGTTTTTCCATTTCTTCGTCCGCCTGCTTCATGGCACCGGAAACGAGATCTCCTCCCTGAAGCATAAAAAAGCGGCTTCGGACAGAATCATCTGCCAAGAAAGACGTTCCTTGCAAATCCTCCAATCCGACAGCAAAAATTTTTTCATAAATCCCGCGATTCAATCCATGCCACCAGAGAGAAGATAATTCATCATTAAATTCTTCACCTTTATCATTAACGGCCCATTTGTTTTTTCCATCACGATAAATGCGATATGCAGATCCATCCGCACGGAGAAATCCCATATTTCCTTTTTTCCCCTGCCATTTGCCCCGCTCATAGCCGAACATCATATCACGGATAAACCGGAGAAGAGTCGTCTTCCCGCTTTCATTTTCACCCATGATTACATTCAGGCACCCGGCCGCAGGTTTCCAAGATTCATTCTGATAAATGCCATACTGTTCCAGTTCTAAATCAGTAATCTTCATCCTTCATCCTCCGCCAGCATTTCGGCGCCTTTTATCTCCGCTTTTTCAAAGGCACGGATAATCATGTCATCCGACACCATATTCATCAATCTGCTAAACTTGGCCATTTCCGGACGGTCTGCTATCTCCTTCTTCAGAACTGCCAGTCTTTTTTCGCTGGAAAGCCCGTTAATTTCATCAAAGGTCCGGAGGTAACTTCCCATGACATCGGGAATCTTCCTCCGTTCTTCCAAATTCAGAAAAGGTTTTGTTTCGTCTTGAATCTCAGCAAAATAACAAAAAATGTGATGAAATTTTTCTTTATCATTAAGCAGCTGAAGAATATACGCCTGCCCCTCAGGCGTAGAAACCGCTTTTTGCAATACCCCTTGCCCACGCAAAATAAGGCGGACGATGTTAGGCTTTCCCGTTTTTTCACGAAGTGTGGCCCGCTGTTTTACAACTTCCCTGACCAATTCCTCAGGATTTTGGAAAGAACTGATATCCACTTCCATATCCATCCAACGGATTGCATCAGTAACAATAAACTTCAAAGTTACCGTTCCATAAGCACCTACATCTACGAGATAACAACCTTTTTCGCCGGATTCTGAACGATCCAGGCCTTGCGTATTCCCCGGATAAACCATGTATGGCCGCATAGATGGTGTTTTTCTCGCGTGCACGTGCCCAAGAGCCCAGTAGTCCATCTTTGTAGTTCTTAAATCATCCACCGTACAGGGAGCATAAGGACTTCCTGCCACGCCCAGTTCCGTATGGAGCATGCCGATAGAAAAGATATCTTCGTCTTTCTTCCTGAATTGAAGTGCCAGATTTTCTCTCATATGACGGTTTTTATAACTGATACCATAAACCATAGCTGCCGTCTCGCCACCCACCAATAACGGTACTGATTCCACTTTGTCAGAAGAAAACACATAAACGGAAGGCGGCAGCGGCACATCTGCCCGCCATGCCTCGTCAGGATCATGATTTCCATGAATAATAAATACCTGCACCCCCGCCTGCGCCGCACGATACAGCTCTCTGGCAAAAGCCATCTGTGCTGCCAGACTGTGATGATCACTGTTATAAACGTCACCTGAAATCAGAATGGCATCAGCACGATACGTCAACGCCGCAGTGACTACATTTTCAAAAGCCTTAAAAGTCGCTTTATGTATAGCTTCTGTCCAAGGACCCGTATCTCCCGAATATAATCCGCCGAACGGTTCGCCTAAATGAAGATCCGCACAATGGATAAAAGAAAAATGTTTCCCCATAGATCCTCCTAATTACGATATATTTTATATTTTATCACAATTTTCATAATCCTCACCTTTTCAGTCTGTTTTAGAAATATTGATAGATTGTTGTCTGAAACCGGATTTTATCACCAAGTAAAAAATGCGGCCGCAGAGATGTCCCTCCGCTGCCACACTCCCTATAAATTACATTTCGTTATAAATTTCCGCCACCGCATCATATTCTTCATCTGTCGGAGGTACATATTCCGCCTCTCCATTTTTATCAGTGTCAACTCGTGCCAGGATAATTTCCGGCTCCTCTACATTCTCCCCGTCTTCCGGAATAGAAACCAAAACAGCAAATTCTTTCCCTGCAAAAGGAATAACCACGTCCTGGACATAATCTCTTTCTATACCACCGGGGTCTGACACAGAAATAATGATCGGTTCTTTCTGCTCTGCCATCATATTATCCTCTGTTCCTAAAAGACAAATGCTGCAGGTATCCTTCCAAGATAACCACTGCCGCCATTTTATCAATTACTTTTTTTCGTTTTTTTCGGCTGACATCCGCTTCAATCAGCTGCCTCTGCGCCATAACGGTAGTCAGTCTTTCATCCCAGAAATGATAAGGAATATCCGGAAATGCTGCAGCAAGAGCTTCTGCAAATTTTTCTGTCTGCTCAGCACGCATCCCCTTTGTCCCATTCATATTCAAAGGCATTCCGATAACAAACTCTTCCACATTGTATTCATCCGCCAGATGGCGCAGCCGGACAAAATCCTTTTCCCGCGTCGTATGGCGGATTGTCTCCACACCTTGTGCGGTCCACCCGAATAAATCACTGACTGCCACGCCAATTGTCTGTGAGCCTACATCCAAGCTCATAATACGCATATCAAAGCCCCTTATGGGTTACATAGAAACGAACCAGTTCTTCCACCAACTCATCCCGTTCTATGGATGAAACAAGCTTACGTGCATCATGCTTGCTCGTGATATATGTAGGTTCTCCGGATACAAGATAGCCTACCAACTGGACTGTCGGATTATGTCCGGCTTCTTTCAATGCAGTATACACCGCATTTAAAACCATAGCCGCTTGGGTATTCCCTCCTTCTTCCACCTCACGTTTTACTAAAATTGTTTCGCCTGAGACCGGCATCGCAATCGCCTCCTTTATTAAAGCTGTGACTCAATGATTCGAACACCTTCATCGATGGCATTCTGCAATTCAGAAATATTTTTACCTCCGGCTTGGGCAACAGCAGGTTTTCCTCCGCCGCCTCCACCACATATTTTTGCCGCGGCGGATACCACTTTTCCCATATGAATCCCTGTTTTCACGGCCTCTTCAGAGGCCATTCCCACAAGATTTACTTTTTCTCCGGCTGCGGCGCCGAGAATAAACGCACCTCTCGGAAATTTTCCTTTTACAATATCAGCCGCTTTTCGAAGTTCATCCATATTTGCCGCCGGTACGATGGCCCCGAAGAAAGAAATACCGTTCTTTTCTCTTACATTCTTCAGCAGATTCCCTAAGGCATCCTTTGTCTGCTGATTTTTAAACCTCTCAATTTCCCGTTCCGCCTCTTTCAGGGCTGCAAGATTCTTTTCAATCTTTCCCGGAATTTCTTCCACTTTCACCTTTAAAAGTGCAGCAGATTCCCTGAGCAGCTTACGATCTGCCAGCATAGATTCATAAGCGGCCTTACCGGTTATCGCTTCAATTCTACGGATGCCTGATCCGATACCGCTTTCGCTTATGATGCGGAAGCAGCCGATTTCCCCTGTATTAAATACATGAGAACCGCCGCATAGTTCCGTGCTGAAATCAGGCACACGGACAACACGTACAATATTACCGTATTTTTCACCGAAAAGAGCTATGGCTCCCATTTCTTTTGCTTTAGCAATCGGCATTTCATCAATATCCAATGTGGTAGATTTCCAAATCTGTTCGTTCACAATCCGTTCCACCTCGGCTATCTGCTTATCGGTAACTGCTTCCGGCCAGGTAAAATCGAAACGTAACTTTTCCGGAAGCACAAGCGAGCCGGCCTGATTAACCTGGCTGCCCAGAACCCTGCGGAGAGCCGCCTGCAGCAGGTGGGTGCCTGTATGGTTGCGGGCAATATCTTCCCTCCGCTCCCGATCTACCACAGTTTTTACCGTTTCGCCGGTTGAAATAACGCCTTCCGTTACCGTTCCGATGCAATATACAATACCGTCAGGTAATTTCTTCGTATCTTCTATGGAAATAATGCCGCTATTTCCTTCCAATACACCGCTATCTCCAATCTGTCCGCCGCCTTCCGCATGAAAAGGATTATTTTTCAAAATAACCGTAATATTTTCACCATCAGCAGCTGACTGTACGGCCTGTCCGTCCTTTCCCAAAAGGAGAATTTCCGTATCTCCGTCCGTATCTTCCGTAGTCATGGACTCAGACTTAAGTTTCGTCGTATCGGGAGTCGCAATACGGGCAGAAACCTTTGTACGAGCCGCTCTTGCGCGTTCCTTCTGCTCCGCCATAGCTGCGGCAAAGCCGTCTTTATCGATTTCAATTCCTTGTTCTTTAGCAATTTCTTCCGTCAGCTCCCAAGGAAATCCATATGTATCATACAGTTTGAAGACTCGATCGCCTGTAAGAATACGCCGTTGCTTTTTCAGCGTTTCTTCAAGCATTTCAGCAAGGAGATCCATCCCCGCATTGAGAGTTGCGTGAAAACGGTTTTCTTCCACACCAGCCACTTTCTTTATAAATGCCTGTTTTTCCATCAATTCCGGATATGCGGGTTTCATCATTTTTACGACCACATCAATCATGCGGCCCAGGAAAGCATCGTCTATGCCAATAAGCTTGCCATACCTTACAGCACGGCGAAGTACACGTCTTAGTACATAACCGCGGCCTTCGTTAGAAGGAAGAATTCCATCGGCAATCATATTTGTAATAGCACGGGTGTGATCGGAAATAACTTTCAGCGCTACATCGCTCTCTGCACTGCGTCCATACGGAACGCCCGCAAGACCGGCCGCTTCCTGAATAATCGGAAAGAATAAATCCGTTTCAAAATTATTTTTCTTCTTTTGAAGAACTGCCGATAAACGTTCCAACCCTGCACCGGTGTCAATATTCTTCTTATCCAGCGGCCGGTAAGATCCATCTTTTTGTCGATCAAACTGGCTGAATACCAAATTCCAGATTTCAAGGAAACGATCTCCGTCTCCACCCATCTGGTTTTCCGGATCCGTACCGAATTCTTCGCCCTGGTCATAGAAAATTTCTGAGTCCGGCCCGCAGGGGCCTTCTCCAATTTCCCAGAAATTATCCGACAGCGGATAAATATGGCTTTCCGGCAGCCCGATCATATCATGCCAATAATCGTAAGATTCCCTGTCATCCGGATAAATCGTTACATACAGACGGGAACTCTCCAGCTTGATTACTTCCGTCAAAAATTCCCATGCCCAGGCAATGGCTTCCTTTTTAAAGTAATCACCAAAAGAGAAATTCCCAAGCATTTCAAAAAAGGTATGATGCCTTGCTGTACGGCCGACATTTTCAATATCGCCTGTGCGGATACATTTCTGACTGGTCGTCACACGATGGCATGGCGGCTCAACCTTCCCCGTAAAATACGGTTTCAGTGGTGCCATCCCTGCGCCGATCAAAAGCAGGCTGGGATCATCTTTTGGAATCAACGGAAAACTTTTCAGCCGCAGATGTTCTTTCTTCGTTTCGAAAAAAGACAAATATGCCTCACGAATATCATTGCCTTTCATGATATGCCCCCTTAGGTATTTTGATTTCGTTGTGTTTGTTTATTATACCATGCAGACATAATTCATGCATGAAAACACCTCTGCTTATCCAGCCGGATAACCGCCAGCTGTTTCCCCAAATCTTTATATGCTTTTTCATCATAATCCGCATACAAGACAGATTCTTCCTCCCCCGCCTCCGCCTGTACTTTTCCTAAAGGATCTATAAAGCGGGAATGTCCTCCCATTTTCATTCCCCGATAGTTTCCCGACATATTGACGGCAGCTATGCAGAGTCCGTTTTCTATGGCTCTGGCACGGGTCAGCACATCCCATTGATAAATATGCATAGCAGGCCACGAGGCCGGCGCTGCTACCAGCATGACGCCCCTTTTCGCCATTTTCCTCCACATCCTGGGAAAATAAAACTCATAGCACACCGCCATACCGGTACGGACTCCGTCTATATCCTCATACAGAAGTTTCCGTCCCGGCCGCATAAGTTCTGCTTCCAGATAACCATAAAATAAATGGCGCTTACTGTACTCTCCCTTAATATCACCGTCTTTACCAAATACCAGCCCCGTATTTCGTATTACTCCCCCCTTTTTTACGGGAAGCGTCCCTGCTATGATATATGTCCCAGTATGAGCTGCCAGAGAAGAAAGTCTCTGTATCAAACCATCCCCCATATATGTTGCATTTTTACCGAGATTATGAAAATCGTACCCAATCGTCCATAATTCTGGAAGAACAATCATATCCGCCTGATGGGATACTTTCCCCATCAATTCAAAAGCATATGTGATATTTCTTTCCTTATCGCCGGATACGACATCCATCTGAATCAATCCAAGCCTCATTGCTCTCCATCCAAAACCCGTATATAAAAAAAATGGAGGCATACGCCCCCACCCCGGCAGCAGACCGTATAAATCCGCCATATAACCACAAACCGTCAAAGCACCCGCTTCGCCCCCACATACCTGTCATGCCAATATCCATTTTTCATTGTTGCCACAGCAACTCCGCAGCTGCTGGTGGCACTGATAAAATATCCGTCTCCCAGATATAGACCCGAATGGGATACTCCCGACTCGTATGTGGAAAAAAAGACAAGATCACCCGGTTCCAACCGATTGACAGACACCCTTTCTCCTCTTCCGAATTGCTCATCTGCTGCGCGGGGAAGCAGAATTCCCTTTTTATTAAATACATAATGGATAAACCCTGAACAGTCGAATCCGCTGGGTGTCATGCCGCCAAAACGGTACGGCACACCTACATACTTTTTCGCTTCTTCCATAATTGCTTGTACACGAGGTGCCAGTTTTCCGGGTTTGTGCCACGATACGGAAACATCATCAATACCTATGCCGCCCGGTGACATTTTATTTTTTCGGGCAGAAGAGTGTTTCTTGCTTTTTAATGTTTTCCCGGTAAGCGCTTTATAGGTAACAGGACCCACCACTCCATCTACATCCAGATTATGTTTCTTTTGAAATTTTTTTACTGCCGACACCGTTGTTTCATTGAACCGCCCATCAGCACGCACCAGACAGCCGGCCTGTGTCAACCGTCGCTGTAAATCCTTTACCGCGTCTCCGGAATCGCCAAGAGAATAACTGGCAAAAACAAATTGCGCGGAGCACAACGAAATGACGCCTGCTATCAACAAGACTCTCCAATTTCTATCCATATGGCTTCCTCACATGAAAATATTTATAATTGCATATTTTTATACATTGCTCTGTCTTCATTATTTTATCATATTTATCACATTCATGTTTTTTATTTACACAAAAAATCAGGAATAGTACTTACCATTCCCGATATGTCTTTACGATTATTCAGCAGGATGTTCAATTCCGGATTTACCATATACCTTGCCACTGATAAAGTTCCGATCCACCATCATTTCAATAAAATACTTAGGGTTGCTCTTGAGGATTTCTGTCAAAATCATTTGATACATCTCTTCATCACTTTTATCACACGGTCCCTTCAATTCCAGTTCAAAAGAAATATAAATGCCTTCCTCCTTTTCCACCACAAAAAAATCATGATAAGATACCGGAAGGCCGGTGCGGTAAATGGCGGCTTCTAAGTCACGCATGTATTCCATCTCCTTCGGATTTGACACCGCTTTAGGATCCGCATGAACTACCGCCTGGATATTGAATTCGTTCCTAAGCTTCGTCATAACTGTTTCCGCCAGTTCATGTCCCTCCACGAGAGTCAAATTGCTGTCCAATTCCACATGGGCAGAAGCAAAATGATTTTCCGGCCCATAATCATGAACAATCAGATCATGCACACCGTAAACTCCCGGCGTCTCAAGAATCACCGTTTTTATTTTTTCATACATTTCCGCATCCGGTGTGGCGCCGATAATGGAATTCAGCGCCTCTTTCATGATTCCGTAACCCGTGTACAAAATAAAAAGAGACATAATAACCCCCATGATTCCATCTACATGGTATCCGCTGAAATATTCCACGCATGCAGCAACTAAAACACCTGTGGTTGAAAGAATATCCGAAAAAGAATCCGCACTGTATGCGTTAAATGCTTCTGACTTCAAATTTTCCCCTGCCCGTTTATACCACCAGGTCAAAAATAATTTTGCAATAATACCTACTATTAAGGCAGAAGCAGTCCATATAGAAAAATAGCTGTCCTCAGGATGAAGAATTTTCTGCACTGATTCTACCAAAAGTGTAATACCCACATAAAGGATAATAGCGGACATTACAGTAGAATTGACATACTCCAGCCGACCATGGCCGAAAGGATGTTCTTTATCCGATGGCTTTGACGCATAATAAAAAGTCATCATCAAAAGAATAACCGCCCCCACATCAGTAATATTATTGAATCCATCACCGATGACCGATAAAAATCCGCTCTGCCAGCCGGCAAAAATTTTTACCATTCCTAAAATAAGATTTATGATCAATCCTACAAGCGCAGCGAAAAATGCTTTCCTTTGCCGTGATGTACCACCCATTCCGAATATTTCCATAACTGTACCGTTTCCCTTTTCCCAGTGCCGTCTACTCCTCATCAAGCTGCACTGCTAAACCAAATTTATGGTATTCCTAAAAGTTTCCATATATGCCAAAAGGCTCTCCGAGAGAGCCTTTTGCTTGCAGCTGCAAATCAATATTTGTCAAAATCAATTCCATTTAAAATTTCTTTGAGTTTGATCATTTCCTCTTTTGTCAATGTCAGACCTTTCGTCATTGATTTATGATCCACGCTCCACGAACGTAAATCAAACTTGGGATCCCGTCCGTTCCAGCTGGTATAAGTCAACTGTTTCTTCCATCCGTTTGCCGCGACGGAAAGATCCCCCAGTTCGTCTTCAATTGTCACTGTAATTTTCGTTTGCATCACTTTCACCTCACCTAAAAAACTTTTGATCCATGGTATCACAATCCATCAAAAAAAAGCAACTGTATCTTTAAGAAAACAAACGACTTTTAAAACTTTCTATTCTATTGGGAATCTCATATATCTCTCTGCTTCCGTTCTACCCATTCCTGCAGCTTTATTTTATCTGCGTCCGTAATATACCGGAGCTGCACCGGTACTTCCACAATGCCGCCAGCCGTCCGTTCCCCGATAAAAAGATAATTCCAGTCATCGGATACCCCCATTATTTCCTTATAGTCAAAAGCCATATACAAAGGCTTAATCAATCCTGCCGCATTGAACTCAGAATAAAATATAGGAATAGTAACAAGAAGCCTCTTTTCACATATCAAAGCCACAGATTTATGAATCCAATGGATCCGCCACAAAGTCAGAAGGACTACAACAAAGCTGATGGTACATGACAAAATTCCGGGATGTTCCAAAAGCAGTATCAAAAAGGCTACACAAAAAAGAACGTAAAGCAGTGAAGAAATTGCCACGTAAAGAACAGAGCGGCTGCATTCCCAGATTATCTGTCCATGCTCTTCTTTACTGTATAAATCCATTTTTATCTCTCAATGCCTGACAAAGGGTGTCCACGGCCTTCTTCCGCGTGGTTCTCCGAAAACAACATCATACTTCGCCCATGTACGAACTGTCTCCTCAGACCAATCTGCCGCTGCTTGTGCTGCTTTAGGTGCCGTAATTGGTTCCACAGCCATCGGTTTTGTTTTCCTTTCTCGCAAGGGTTTGGAAAGATATTGGTGAAAACGATTTTCCGTATCTCCGGAACACTCCATTATAGAAACTGCTGCAGGCGCCTCAGCTTCCCGGTAAACAGATCTTTCCATTTCATCAGGAATATCCATTTCATCAGATCTCACATCTTTCATCCCCCAGGAGCGTAGAACCCTTTCCCTTAATTCTTTATAATTATATTCTTTATCATTATCCTTCCCGGCCCCATAAGACGACGGTCTCGGTAATGGAGTTTCAGGAATAGAATAGCCATTTTCTTCACGAGGCGTTCCTTCAGTGGAACGATCTGAACTTCTCCGTTCCTTCATCCATCGAAAGATAAAATGAAGTATCCCTATCCCCCATATCAGAAGGACAATTTCATTACCCGAAAAAAAATCCATACTCCACCTTTACTTTGTTTGACCCGGATTTCCAGCTATATTTTCTCTCATTTCTGTATCTGCTGCAATATTTTTCATACTGTAATAATCCATTACGCCAAGACGTCCACTGCGAAGAGCATCTGCCATGGCTTTCGGCACTTCAGCCTGGGCTTCCACAACTTTTGCCTGCATTTCCTGTGTATATGCACGCATTTCCTGTTCCTGCGCCACCGCCATGGCACGACGTTCCTCTGCTCTTGCCTGGGCAATTTCCTTATCAGCCTCCGCTTGATCAGTCTGAAGCTGGGCCCCTATGTTCCTCCCCACATCCACATCAGCAATATCAATGGAAAGAATTTCAAAAGCGGTACCCGAATCAAGACCTTTACCAAGAACCGTTCTGGAAATATGGTCAGGATTTTCAAGAACATCCGTATGTTTTTCCGAAGAACCCACGGTAGTAACAATTCCTTCGCCAACACGGGCAATAATGGTCGCCTCTCCTGCGCCGCCGACCAAACGATCAATATTTGCACGAACAGTCACACGGGCACGTACTTTCAGTTCAATACCGTTTTTAGCAACTGCAGAAATCGTAGGGGTTTCAATAACCTTGGGATTAACGCTCATCTGCACTGCTTCCAGCACATTTCTTCCCGCCAGATCAATAGCTGCAGCCTGCTCAAAAGTCAAATCGATCTGCGCGCGGTGGGCAGCAATTAACGCATCTACCACATTATCTACATTCCCTCCTGCCAGATAATGGGCTTCCAGCTGATTCACATTCAAGCCGAGCCCCGCCTTTGTCCCTTTAATCAAAGGAATGACAATCATACGCGGTTCGACACGGCGGAAACGCATTCCCACTAAATTAAACAACGAAATGCTTACATCGGCTGCAAGTGCAGAAATCCATAATCCCATCGGTACAAAATGAAGCAGTATGAGTACCGCAAAAAGCGCTACCGCAATAGTAAATACAGGAACGACCAGTAAAGTTTCCATAAATAAATCCTCCTAAAACATATTTCAATTATTTAACAACCAAATGATTTCCTTCCGCCCGTACCACGCGTACCGCAGCACCTTGCAGAATGAATCCCCCTTCTGAAACTGCATCTACCACAGTCCCTTCCACTTCCACCTTGCCGGAAGGCCTGAGCACTGTAGCAGCATTCCCTTCTTTCCCTTCATACTTCTTCAAATTCTGAACAGAAGAAACATATCCTTTGGAGGAAGACAAAGATAATGTAAGAGATAATTTTTTCCACATTCTATTTTCTGACAAATGATCCGCCAAAAAGTATATACCGATAATAGCAAGAATCATGGCTGCGGATAATACCCAAAGCGCCGTCATATCCCCGCCAAAGGTGAAGTATAGGCCTGCCGTCATGGATAAAATACCCGCCGCCACGCCAAAACCGGAAACGAGGACAAAAATATCCAACAGGATCAAAGCAATCCCGCCAAAATATAATAGAAATTCAAACCATGCCACATTACCGCCATACCAGCCGCTGCCTAAGAGCAACCCGCCGGCAATCACAGCAATCAATCCGCCGCCTGAAAACCCCGCAGTTTTTATTTCTGCCAGAATTGATACAAAAATCACTGCCGCCAAAAGTGCTTCCACAAAAGGGATACGCATCCACTCGAGCACATAATTGCTTTCGTAAGCACCGGCTATGACCGGCACTGGCATAAGTGCTGCCCATATCCCTCCGGCACGATATAAAACTTTATGCATCTATTCCTCCTTATTTTAGAATATCTACTTCCTTTAGAAATCGCTTTTATTTTATTATACTATATGCCTACCATACTTCCCGGCGTATTCTCTCCTCGATACTTTCGAAAATTTTCTGAACTTTTGCTATACACCTATACAAAAAGCCCCTTTCGGAGCTATATTTGCATACATATTATTCACCTTTGGAACTCACAAAACTTTCGCGCTTGCCGATAATTTCAAGGCCATTCATATATGGGCGAAGCACGTCCGGCACGACAATCGTTCCATCTTCCTGCTGATAATTTTCCATGATAGCAGCTACCGTTCTTCCAACAGCAAGCCCCGACCCGTTCAGTGTATGAACAAATTCCGGCTTATCCCCCTGATGCCGGCGGAAGCGGATATTTGCCCGGCGTGCCTGAAAATCAAGACAGTTGGAGCACGAGGAAATTTCTCTATACTTCTGCTGCCCTGGCATCCACACTTCGATATCATAAGTTTTTGCTGAGGAGAAGCCTATATCCCCAGTGCAGAGACATACTACATGATATGGCAGTTTCAGCAGCTGAAGAATTTTTTCTGCTTCTGCAGTCAAACTTTCCAATTCATCCCAGCTATCTTCCGGTTTACAATATTTCACCATTTCTACTTTGTGAAATTGATGCTGTCGAATCAGTCCACGGGTATCTTTCCCCGCAGAGCCTGCTTCTTTACGGAAACACGGGGTCAGTGCCGTGAGATGGACAGGGAGCACGGCTCCATCTAAAATTTCTCCGGAGAAATAGTTGGTCAGCGGCACTTCTGCTGTTGGAGTCATGTACATATTTTCCCCTTCCACTTTGTACATATCATCCTCAAATTTAGGGAGCTGTCCGGTTCCCTGCATAGAAGCACCATTAATGATATATGGTGGAATAACTTCCGTGAAATCGTTCTGCTGTGTATGAACATCAAGCATGAAATTGTACACAGCTCTTTCCAGACGGGCTGCCATACTGAGATAGAAATAGAAACGCGCACCTGACACCTTCCCCGCCCGTTCAGAATCAAGAATGCCCAGGTTTTCTCCTAATTCATAATGTTCTTTTGCAGGGAAAGGGAATTTACGAATTTCACCCCAGCGACGGACTTCCGGATTTTCACTGTCATCTTTTCCAACCGGCACAGAAGCATCTGTCATATTTGGAATGCGTAAAAGACGGTCCTGTAATATGAGCTCCACGCCTGCCAGCTCCTTATCAATGGCAGCAATCTTTGTCCCTACTTCTCTCATAGCAGAAATGGCAGCAGAAGCATCTTCCTTGTTCTTTTTTGCCAGAGCAATCTTTTTTGTTTCCGCATTGCGTTCACTCTTCAACGCTTCTGTCATCTGCAGAAGCTCTCTTCTCTTCCTGTCCAGCTCAATAACCTCATCCAAGTCAAAATCGTTATGGCGATTAACCAGATTTGCTTTTACCGCTTCCGTATTTTCCCTAATAAATTTAATATCCAACATAGCCATCTCTCCCTGCATAAACCTGCCATTCGGCTAAAACATAAAAAAAGACTTCCATCCTGTATGGGACGAAGTCATCACGGTGCCACCCAATTTGCATAAGCTAACTTGATTGTGGCATAACGTCCACAAACCGTCCGATTCATCACCGGCCATTCCCGATTGGAAAACACCTTCTCTGCCAAAGCTCGCACCAACCACTTTTTCTCTGTACGCACTGAAAGAATATTTTCTCTTTCCCTATGTTTTTCTAATTATATAACCCTCGCAGTCTTTTGTAAAGTAAAACAGCGGTTCTGCAAACTCCCGCTGCACTTGATACTCATTTATTTACTACCAGTTCATCCCATGCATTGGCAAGAGCAGCATATTCCTCCATCGAAAACGTTTCTCCCCGGCGGCCGCCGTCAATCCCCGCTCTCTCCAGAATCTTCTTTCCCAACTCCATGCTTATCCCGCCGGATTTCATAGCGTTAGTAAATACCTTCCTCCGCTGCCCAAACCCCATTTTAACCAGACGGAAAAACAGTTTGCGGTCTGCCACCTTCACCGCAGATTCTTTTCTTCTCCTGATTTTCAGAACTGTCGACGTTACTGCAGGATGCGGCAAAAAAGCTGCCGGTGGAATATCCATCACCCTTTCCACGGTACAATCAAATTGTACCGCCAAGGTAAGCGCACCATAATCCTTCGACCCGGCCTTCGCCAAAATACGATCCGCCACTTCCTTTTGCATCATAAATACAAAGAGGGAAATGGGCAGTTCAGATTGAATCAGGTACAGCAAAATAGGTGTCGTAATATAGTAAGGAAGATTGGCCGCTGCGTGCCAGTTATTATCTCCCAGTATTTCTTTCAAATTTACTTTGAGCACATCTTCATAGATAATATGCACATTATTATAAGCTTCCAGCGTATGCGTCAAAACATTTTCCAAACTTTTATCAATTTCAAAAGTTGTTACATTTGCCCCTGTTTCAGCAAGTGCCTGTGTTAATGTCCCTATACCTGCACCGATTTCCAAAACAAATGCTCCTTCTGCCAGTTCCGCTGCCGCCGCGATTTCTGCCACAATATCGGGACGTACGAGAAAATTTTGCCCTAAACGATGCTTCGCTCGAATACCAAATCGCTGCAATACATACCTTACAACTTTAATATCTGCTAAATTAGCGTCTTTCATACTTTCTCCCGCACTCTGCCAACGCGGATTCCCATTCCTTTCGTGTAATCCCAAAATGATTCAGTCTGCGCAAAAACTGCTTGGCATTCCCATATCCAATGCCAAGTATAGCCCCAACAGATGCTCTTTTCCCGGTGGCATCTTCCGCACCCGTAAGGCCGGAATTCCAAAGATCTTCCATATGAAATTCATGGGAACTTTCCTGATAAAGTATCCGTACTTTATCCAAAGCTTTTCTAATCGACTCCGGAGATGCATCTTCAATCCCCACATCATCCTCCGTAGACGCTTCACTTTTCGGAACAAAAGCATGAAGTGCTTCAGGAAACATAACGGAAAGTCTGCTTCTTATTTTTTCACCGGGACCATCCGGATCAGTCAGTATAATAATCCCTCTTTTTTCATAAGCGGCACGAATATCCTGTATAACAGCAGACCGGAGGGCATAGCCTCCGGTCGCAATCAGATCCGCATCTACCGCCTGTCTCACACGGGCAATATCCGATTTGCCCTCGACAACGATAACCTGCTGAATCATATCAGTCTCTTGCTACATACCCGATACCACGAACAGTATGGATATATTTCTTTCCTACTTTTTCATCAATTTTGCTTCGCAGGTAACGGACATATACATCTACAATATTCGTTTTCCCTGCATATCCATATCCCCAAACCTTTTCAAGAACTTCTTCACGTTTCAGGACACGATTTTTATTTTTTGCCAGGAATAAGAGTAAATCAAATTCCTTCTTCGTCAGATCCACGACTTCATCACCGACACGTACTTCATGGCGATCCGGATAAATTGCCAGGTCTCCGATATTAAAAGACGGGTCGGCCACAATTTTCGGCTCCTCATGACGGCGCAGTGTAGAACGGATTCTGGCAATCAATTCTTTTGTGGCATAAGGTTTGGTCAGATAATCATCAGCACCTGCATTCAGCACTTCAACTTTTCTGTCCACACTACCGTCAGAAGACAGGTAAATAATCGGAATCGTGCTGATTTCTCTTACGTTCTCAAGAATTTTATCGCCATCTTCCATGGGATCATCCGGATCAAGGACAATGATGTCCACCTGGCGCTGTCCTGCCAGATCTACCACGGAATCACCAATATTGTCTACCAAACAGGAAAATCCTTCTTCTTCCAGCTTAAGCTGCATGAAACGGCTGACACTCGGATCACGTTCAACTACTAATACACAATTTCTCATTTTTAGGTTCCTCCCCCAAAACACAACAAATACTACAAATAAAAATGCTCTTTTAAATTATTATTATTTTTCGCCAATCACTTTAAATGGGGAATTATTATTTTTTTACCATTTTTATAAAAGTAATCGCCAAAGAGCTTCATGGTTCTCCACTTAATAATACCATAACTTTAATTAAATTCAAGCAATTCATTTTAAATATATTGTATTAAAATTAATTTTTAAATAGTAATTGATTGCTTATATTTATTAAGCTTTTGCGAATTACTCTTATTCCTTTTTTCTCTTGTATTATTTCAAACCCCTACTTATTTACCGATACTTCCTAGTAAGACTCAATATATTCAAAACTTTAAATGATACTGTATCTCATTCATTTCTTTATAAAATTATTCTCCTTTTATCCAAAATACCCATACCCCCCATGTGTATAAAACTTTTTTATGATTGGGCTTTAATGAATTTATTACCTTTATAATTTATTAGAGCCCAAGAAAAAAGAGGGGCATCCCGGAAGGAACCCTCTCTTCTGAACCGATTTATTATTTTAAGATATCTCTCATACGATGTGTCAATGAGCCGCTGCCATAAAAAGCATCCGCATCAAGCGCCTCTTCAATACGGAGAAGCTGGTTATACTTTGCCACCCGTTCGGTACGGCAGGGAGCACCGGTCTTAATCTGCCCCGCATTCAGCGCTACTGCCACATCAGCAATTGTCGTATCAGCCGTTTCACCGCTGCGGTGAGAAATAACTGCGGTGTATCCGCTTCTCTGCGCCATCTGCACCGCCTCAAAGGTCTCTGTAATCGTCCCGATCTGGTTCAGCTTGATCAAAATAGAATTGGCAACACCTTCATGGATTCCTTTGGATAAGCGGCTTGTATTGGTAACAAAAAGATCATCACCCACCAGCTGTACACGTTTCCCCAACACAGCCGTTAATTTTTTCCAACCTCCCCAGTCTTCCTCTCCAAGACCATCTTCAATGGAAATGATCGGATATTTATTGACAAGGTCTTCATAAAAAGAAATCATTTCTTCTGCCGTTTTAGCGGCATGATCCCCCGACAAATGGTACAATCCGTCATCGCCCAGAAGTTCAGATGCCGCCACATCAGCCGCCAGAACGATATCTTTCCCCGCCGTATAACCCGCTTTTTCTACCGCTTCACAGATAACTTCCATCGCTGCTTCATTAGACGGCAGATCAGGCGCAAAGCCGCCTTCATCACCGACTGCCGTGGATAAATGTCTCTTTTTTAATACTGTTTTCAAGGCATGATATACTTCTGCGCACATACGAAGTCCTTCAGAGAAAGAAGAAGCACCGACGGGCATTATCATGCTTTCCTGAATATCCACATTATTATCCGCATGAGCTCCTCCATTAATGATGTTCATCATAGGAACCGGAAGATTATGAGCATTAATACCGCCAAGGTACTGGAACAGCGGAAGTTCTGCTGATTCCGCGGAAGCATGAGCCGCCGCAAGAGATACCCCAAGAATAGCATTGGCACCAAGGCGGCTCTTATTCGGTGTGCCGTCCAAATTAATCAGGATATGATCCAATCCGCGCTGGTCACTGGCATCCCAGCCAAGAACAGCATCAGCAATTTCTCCATTCACATTATTGACAGCGCAGAGAACACCTTTTCCATCATAACGGTTCTCATCACCATCACGAAGTTCCGTTGCTTCAAACATACCTGTAGATGCGCCGGAAGGAACTCCCGCCCTTGCGAAAGCTCCATCTTCCAGTGTCATTTCTACTTCTACCGTGGGATTTCCACGGGAATCAAGAATCTCTCTTGCGTGAAGATCTGTAATAACTGCCATGATATCTCCTTATTCACATGCTTTTTTATAAATAGACAATAATTCTTCTGCTTTCAGACTGGCACCGCCGATAAGAGCACCGTCCACATCTTTTTCTCTAAGGAAAGAAGAAATATTCTCTCCTGTTACGGAACCGCCATACAAAATCCGTATCCGTTCTGCGACTCCCCCGGATGAAAACGCTTCTATTGTTTTGCGAATAAATGCGGATACAGTTTCCGCATCCTGCGCGGTGGCCGCTTTTCCCGTACCGATCGCCCAAACAGGTTCATAAGCAATAACTGTCCGTAGTAATTCTTCCGGGGAAAGCCCCGACAGCGCCGCTCCCATTTCTTCCAGCAAACGTGTTTTCATCTGTCCACTTTCCCGCTCTTCCAAGGTTTCACCGACACAAAGGATAGGCGTCATTCCATACGCAAGGACTATTTTTACCTTTTTCCCTACAAACTCATCGGATTCACATAAAATCTGTCGGCGTTCCGAATGTCCGCAGATGACATAAGAACAGCCTGTTTCTTTTAACATACCAGGAGATATTTCTCCGGTAAATGCACCTTTCTCCGCCGGATACACATTTTGCGCCCCCCACTTTATGCCCGTACCTGCCAGGTATTTTTCCGCCAAGTACAAATCGGTGAAAGGCATACAGATTAAAAGTTCGGCTTTCCCCATTTCCGTATCGAATCGGCCGAGAAACTGTTCCGTTTCCATGGCGGTACGATTCATTTTCCAATTTCCCGCAATCAGTCTTGTCCGCACCGGCATCACTCCTTATCTGCAAGGACAGCCACACCGGGAAGAACCATCCCCTCCAGCATTTCCAAAGAAGCACCGCCGCCGGTAGACACATGAGAGAACTTATCTTCAATCCCCATCTGGTCCACAACGGAAGCGGATTCTCCGCCGCCGATAACGGTTGTCGCATCCAAGTTTGCAATAGCTTCCGCAATAGCAAAAGTCCCGGTAGCAAAAGGCTTCATCTCAAATACACCCATCGGTCCGTTCCAGACAACAGATTTCATTCTCCTCAGTGTTTCCACGTAGAGACGGATTGTCTTGGGCCCGATATCAAGAGCCATCCAGGGATCACTGAAATCTTTCGCTTCCAATACTTTTGTATTTGCCTTTTCTGAAAAAGCATCTCCCGCCATAAAATCTACAGGAAGTATTATGTCCGATCCCATTTCCTTTGCTTTTTTCATCAGGTTGCGTGCCAGTTCAAAGCGATCTTTATCCTGCAAAGACCGGCCCATGTCATAGCCTTCCGCCGCGACAAAAGTATTTGCCATACCGCCGCCGATCATGATGACATCCGCTTTTTCCATCAGGTTGGCAATCACCTGGATTTTGTCACTGATCTTAGCCCCGCCGATAATGGCCGCAAAAGGACGCTTCGGATTTTCAATAACACCGTCGAGGAAATCTATTTCCTTCTTCAGTAAGAGTCCGGATACCATAGGCAATAATTTACCAACCCCCACAACAGAGGCATGGGCTCTGTGAGAAACGCCAAATGCGTCATTCACAGCTGCTGTACAGCCTTCCACCAGCGCTTTTGCAAAATCGGGATCATTCTTTTCTTCTTCTTTATGGAAACGAAGATTTTCAAGAAGCAGCACCTGTCCCGGCTGAAGCGCTTTTTTCATGGCGGCCGTTTCGCTGCCGATGCAGTCATCGGCAAATTGTACCGGTTGTTCCAAAAGTTCTGACAGTCTTTCCGCTGCAGGGCGAAGAGAAAGTTCCGGGTTCCGCTCCCCTTTAGGCCGCCCCATATGGCTTGCCAAAACGACTGCCGCTCCCTCTTTCAGTAAATATCGGATGGTCGGGAGTGTAGAACGGATTCTTCTGTCATCGGTGATATGCCCATCCTTGTCACAGGGAACATTATAATCCACACGGACATATACCGTTTTTCCCGCTACATCAATATCGTAGATTGTCTGTTTATTCATCGCGGAGTCCTCTTCAGATCAAAACTTTCCCGCTACAAAAGCGACAAGGTCAATGATTCTCATGGAGTACCCCCATTCATTGTCATACCATGCGATTACCTTTACCAGGTTGTCATCCATCACCATGGTGAGAAGACTGTCAACAGTGGAACTTACATCGGTGGTTTTGAAATCACTGGAAACAAGAGGTTCGTCAGTATAAGCCAGAATACCTTTCATCTTTCCTTCAGCGGCCGCTTTCAAAGCAGCATTCACCGATTCCTTTGTCGCCGGTTTATCCAGTTCAACCGTAAGATCCACTAAAGATACATCAGGCGTAGGAACACGGATAGCCAGTCCGTTCAGCTTTCCTTTCAGCTCAGGAATAACGATACCAATGGCTTTCGCCGCACCGGTGCTGGTGGGCACCATATTTTCGGCAGCGGCTCTTCCGCGTCTCGGATCTTTTTTATGTGCTTTTTCCAAAATAGCCTGGTCATTGGTATAAGAATGTACCGTAGTCATAAGACCGCGCTTGATTCCAAACGTATCATTCAACACCTTGCAGACGGGTGCCAGACAGTTTGTCGTGCAAGAAGCGTTGGAAATAATATCATCTTTAGCAGGGTCATAAATATTTTCATTCACACCTACGACGATGGTCGCGTCTTCATCTTTACCCGGAGCAGTAATAATAACCTTCTTAACTGTTCCGCGGATATGTTTCTCCGCGCTTTCTCTGTCTTTCAGTTTACCTGTGGATTCGATAACGATTTCCGTGCCGTAAGCACTCCAGTCCAGATTTTCCGGATTCCGATCCTGAAATACATGGATGCGTTTCCCATCAACAATAAGATCACCTTTATCAATTTCTACCTTTTTATTCAAACGTCCATGAACCGTATCATATTTCAAAAGATAAGCAGCTGTTTCCGGGCCGCTCGGATTGTTGATGGCGACAATATCCAGATCCGTTCTGTCAAGAAGCCCCCGAAAAACAAGACGTCCAATTCTTCCAAAACCGTTAATTGCTACTTTTGTCATTCTTGCACCCTCCTATAGACCCAACCGGAAATAAATTTTACCGCAATAAAACAGCCGCGCCCTAAAAGAAATACTGCAGTCACTCATACAGTCTAACCGGCAATATCTTTTTGCGGCGGGAATAAAACAATAAAGTGATGACTTCCACCTCATAAGACTTCTGTAAGTATGCGGCAGAACCATACTTTGAGGACTCCTTACTTATGTAGTATATCACGCAGCCATTTCTGCTACAACAACAATAAACATTTTCAAAAGTAGTATATACTTATCTTAAACCAGACAAATAAATGAAACATTATTTCCCGTAACCGCTTTGAATCTGTCTTAATTTCCATATGAAATACATCCTGCTGATTTCGCACAAAATTAACTTTCTCCTTATATCAATTTTTATGTTTTTCGATTTCTTTTTCCTTTCAGTAGTTATATAATGAATACAAGTCATTAATCTTTTTCTATTTATGATTTTTTTCAATCATTAGTATATGCGCAGAAAAGAAAGGAAATATTATGTCTTGGAATACGAAAATCACAAAGCTTCTCAACATTGATTATCCTATCATCCAAGGTGCCATGGCGTACATTTCTGACGGTGTCCTGGCAGCCGCTATGAGCCATGCAGGCTGTGCAGGCGTCATTGGTTCAGGCGGATTTACCCCTGATGAAGTACAGTCCCATATCCGACGTTTTAAAGATATCGCCGGTTCGCAAAAAGTCTACGGTGTCAACCTGATGCTGCAAGATGATAATAAAGATGACATAGCGCAAATCATTTGCGATGAGAAAGTCCCTTTTGTCACCATTGGCGCAGGGAACCCTATCCCCTGGTTTGAACCGTTTCACCAAAAAGGAATCAAATGTATTCCTGTCGTTCCCAATGTGAAACTAGCACAAAGGGTACAGGCCCATGGCGCCGACGCTCTCGTAGTAGAAGGTATGGAAGCCGGAGGTCACGACGGAAAACTGACGCTCATGGCGCTTTTAGAGAACGTTCTGCCGGATATAGAAATTCCTGTGATTGCCGCCGGCGGTATTACCGACGGACGGGGTATCGCTGCATCGCTTCTTATGGGCGCATCCGGAGTCCAGATGGGTACACGTTTCCTCCTAGCTGAAGAATGCAGTCTCCACCCGAAAGCGAAGGATGCTATCATGGCAGCAGCGGATACGGATTCTGTTGTTACAGGATTTACCACCGGCGACAGTGTAAGAGGCCTCAAAAACCGATTCTCCGATCGTTACCTGAAAGCGGAGTACAGCGGTGCTTCACCTGATGAACTGTCATCTATCTCTGCAGGTACCACAAAGAGAGGGGCTCTTTTTGGCGATACGGAAAATGGTTTTATTCTGGCCGGCATGTCCCTTACCCATTTGACAAAAATTCAATCTGCAAAAGAAATCGTAGAGGAACTCGTTTCTGAAACGGAACGGCGCCTTGCGGCGGCTCCAGGGCTCATCTGAATTTCTTTCGAATATTTATAGAAAAGTATATAATAAAGATGACTTCTTAATTGATAGAAGTTATTCTGTATTTAAAATCTTTGCGGTAATTTTTATAAGTTTTATTTTCTGCCTTTCATGGAGGTTCCTCATGTACACACTTTCCAATCTTAATTTTATGGGGAAGAGTCCCAAAATTGATCCTGATGCTTTTGTTGCACCCCGCGTATTCCTGGCCGGCGATGTGCGTATAAGCAGATACGCCAGCCTTTGGCCCGGTGTTGTCGCAAGAGGTGATGTTAACTATATTTCCATAGGCGAATGTTCCAATGTACAGGATTTGGTATGCCTTCACGTCGCCGATGATTTCCCCTGCATCATCGGCGACTATGTTACCATCGGACACTGCGCCTGCGTACATGCCTGCACGATTGAAGACCATGTCCTCATTGGTATGAACGCCACTGTTCTGACGGGAGCAAAAGTAGGCAAAGGTTCAATCATCGCTGCCGGTGCCCTTGTCCTGGAAAATCAGGTCATTCCGCCAAACTCCCTCGTTGTCGGCGTCCCCGGCAAAGTAAAATCCACTATCAATGCACTTAAAAACATCCATGCCCAGGCTTTGAAATACAAAAGTGAATGGGCTATCGGCTACGGTGTAAAACCCGATATTGGAGGCGAGCTTTACCATGGAGAAAAAATCGTTTAATTAATCCATTGAAAAATCGGTAATGACACAAGTCTGCAACTGCATCATTACCGATTTTTTATTGCTTTATTTTTCCAGCTTATCTACATTTTCATGAAGTTCGGGATAAGTAAGAGTAGCAAACAGATCATGGAGCGTTTCATTTCTGCGAATCTGCTGCACGGTTCCATCTTCATGAACCATGATTTCCTGATGGCGCAGACGGCCATTATAATTGTACCCCATACTGTGTCCATGGGCACCGGTATCATGAATGATGATAAGATCCCCCATTTCAATTTCCCGCAGTTCTCTCTGAATGGCGAACTTATCGGAATTTTCGCAAAGGGAGCCAACCACGTCATAAATTTTGTTCTTAGGCAAATTTTCCTTGCCAAGAACACTTACATGATGATAAGCACCATATATACCGGGACGCATCAGATCAGCCATACATGCATCTACGCCGATGTAATCCCTGTAAATATTTTTGTAATGGATCGCTTTTGTTACAAGGTAACCGTAAGGTCCTGTAATCATTCGGCCGCACTCGAAACAAATACGCGTATTTTCAAATCCCCGCATTTTTTCTTCAAAAAGTTTTTTCGCACCTTCTCCAAGTCCCTCCAGATCTACAGGTTCCTGTTCAGGCCGATAGGGAATCCCGATCCCGCCGCCGAAATCGATAAAGCTCACCGTTACACCATGAGTATTACGTATTTCATTAGCCAAATCAAACATCATGCTGATGGTTCCCAAAAGTCCCGGAAGTTCCAGCTCTGCGGAAATAACCATAGTATGAATACCGATATATCCGATACCCTTATTCTTCGCCCATGCCACACATTTGAGAAGCTGCTCGCGGGTCATGCCGTACTTCGCTTCCTGGGGTGTACCGATAATTGCATTCCCCCTCGCCAGATCAGGCCCAGGATTATATCGGAAACAGATGCGTTTCGGTACCAGGTGAAGCCGTTCCATATCATCCAAATTGGAAATATCATCCAGATTAATAATAGCCCCAAGCTCATGCGCTTTCAGAAACTCTTCATCCGGTGTGTCATTGGAAGAAAAAACAATTTCCTCTCCTGTGATTCCCACCGTTTCCGCCAAAATCAATTCTGCCATGGAACTGCAGTCTGCACCCACGCCAAGTTTTTTTAAGCTTTTCATAATCCACGGATTGGGTGTCGCCTTCACCGCAAAATATTCATGAAAATCCGAACTCCAGGAAAAGGCTTTCTGCAGGCGTTTTACATTATCCGATATCCCTTTTTCATCGTAGAGGTGAAACGGCGTACCGTAAACGGCAGCAATCTCCCTGACCAGCTCTTCGCTGAAGGGCAGCTTCTTTTCACTCATTCAGAGAACCCCTTTCCTTTTGTAGGAAGAAATATCAATTTCAATGACTGAAATCTTCCAAACAAATTTATACCCTATAAAGTATGTCTATTATAGCATAGCCATATTTTATATTCTATTGTAATGCCAAGCGTTATAAATAGAATTCTTTAATCTTATAGGTTTTCTGCAAATGAAAAGAACCCCTGCCACACAGAGGCTCTTCATTTTTACTCAAAAAACTTATTTTTCCGCTTTACCGAACCATTTTTCAAAAATCTTGTCATATTCACCGTTTGCTTTTAATTCCTTCAGCGCTTTATTCACCGCCGCCTGCAATTCTTTATTTTCTTTCTTCATAGCAAAAACAAATCCTACATCTGTCTTTGGCGTACCGACGATCTTCAAGTCTTCAGAACCGCCTTGCTTCATATAGAACATAGCCACCGGCTGATCAACAACAAAAGCATCTAATGTCTTCGCACGGAGTTCCATAAATGCCTGGGCGTTGGAGTCAAGCTGTTTCACTTCGCCTTTTGCTTCCTGAATCATCTTGACCGGTTCCGTCCCTACCTGGGCCCCCACCTTCTTGCCTTCCAGATCCGCCCAGTCTTTCAGACTGTCATTGTCCTTATTAACAATGATAACGAAGCCATTTTTATCAAAGTATACATCAGAAAAAGCGACCTGTTTTTCACGTTCGGGGTTTGCTGAAAGTCCGGATGCGATCATGTCAATCTGTCCGCTCTGGACCGCGGGAATCAGAGCATCAAACCCCATACTCTTAAACTCCATCTTGCTGCCCATCTGCTTAATGACGGCTTCTGCCAGATCCAGGTCAAATCCAACGTACTTATCATCCTTTGTAAATTCAAAAGGCGGAAAAGTGGTTTCAGCCCCTACACGAACGATAGACGGCACGCCTGATTTCGCAGCATCACCACTTTTCGCCTTATCTCCATTTCCACCGCAGCCCGATACTGCCAATACAGCTGCCAGTGCTCCTACCGCCAGCCATGCTTTCATCTTTTTATTGAACATACTCCCATCTCCATATCTCAAATAAAATAATCGACGTGCATATTCTATCAATATTCTGCATATATGTCAATAAATATTCATAAAGACCTCTCCGTCTTCTCCCATTTCCGTCCTCTGTAAATGAGATAATTATGCATTCTGTCGATTTGACCACATTTTTCTGCCATGCTATAGTTTAAAATAAAAGCTTTCCAAACATAATACACGTTAAACCACATTAAAAGGAACTATTATGGAATTACTCATCTCCTTTCTTTCCGATTGGGGTTATATCGCACTTTTTATCTGCATGGCTTTGGAAAACATGAATATCCCCATTCCCAGTGAAATTATCCTCGGGTTTGCCGGATTTCTTGTTTCACAGCAGATCTTTTCTTTTTGGCCCACCATTATCATCGGTACAGCCGCCGGTATCGCAGGCTCTCTTTTATCTTACTACATGGGGCTCAAAGGCGGACGGGAATTCATGCTCCGTCACACAGCTAAAGGCGGTCTTGGTGCGAAGAAACTGATTGTTGCAAAAAACTGGTTTGAAACATATGGAGGTATCGCTGTTTTTACAGGCCGCCTTCTTCCGGGGATCCGCACTTTTATCTCCCTTCCCGCAGGCATCGCACATTATCCTCTCCCCCAGTTTATTGCTTACACGATTATCGGCACAATCCCGTGGACGATATTCCTTGTATATACAGGAGAAATACTCGGAGAAAACTGGATGCTTCTTCTTGAATACAAAATAGAAATTGCCCTTATTTCTTTCCTTACAGCCGACATCATCGCCGTTGCTTTTTACTTTTGGCAGAAATCAAAAAAACATGAAAAATAAAAATGCTTTTCTTATATTTGTATTTGCTCTCCTTTTGTATGGATTATTTTCGGACATCATTCCGCTCGTAGATCCTGACGAACCTGTCTACGGTGAAACGGCAAAAGAAATGCTTCTCACAGGCGACTGGCTTTCCCCCCGTATTTACGGGGAGTACTGGTATGATAAGCCGCCGCTTTTTTACTGGCTTGACGCGGTTTCCTTTTCTGTTTTCGGCGTTTCTACTTTTGCCGCCAGATTTCCCTCGGCCATAATCGGTGCCTGTACCGCTTCTTACCTTTATCTTTTTACAAGAAAACTGATTGGAGAAAAACCGGCTCTTACAGGTGCTTTCATATGTGCCACTTCTCTGGAAATTATTGTTCTTGCCAGAAGTGCCGTTACTGATACGACTCTTGTTTTCGCACTGACAGTCGCTCTTATATCCTTTCTTCGCAAAGAATACATTCCTGCGTACATGGCATGCGGCTTTGCTTTTCTGACAAAGGGTCCCATCGGATTTGGATTCCCCGCACTCATCGTTGCTCTTTGGATGATGATTACCAAAAGCTTTACATTAAAAAACATTATGGCCCTGAAATGGTACTGGGGCATTCCCCTGGCCTGCCTCATCAGTTTTCCCTGGTTTATATACATGGCCATGCACCATGGCCCCGTTTTCATGGATACCTTCTTCGGCTATCATAACCTGGCCCGCTTTTCCAGTCCTGAGCATGTGGGGAAAAACCATCTGTGGCTGTTTTTTATCGTTTTAGCAGCAGGATTTTATCCATGGACCGGCTCTATCCCCGGTATATTCCGCCATTTCCCGGAATGGAGGAAAGATCGTACCCTTCTTTTCTTTTATGTATGGACTGTCTTCATATTTATTTTCTTTTCCTTTTCCTCTACGCAGCTCTTTTCCTATATTCTTCCCATGTTCCCTCCGCTCTCTCTTTTAGCAGGAAAATACATGGTGAATCTGGAGGAAACCGGACATATTTCGAAACTATTCCTTTATACCCATCTATTCTTTTCTCTTATCACCGCAGGGGCCATTGCCTGCGCTCCGATTGCTCCTGATGCAGGCAAATGGAGCCAATGGTGCGTTTCTGCCGCTATGCTGGCGGCGGGACTGATTGCTGCTTACTTTTTCAAAAAGGGACGATTTAAAGATTTTCTTATTTGCCAGGGGTTCATTATTTCATGCTTCGTTTTCTCCGTATGGTTCACCTTCGGCGTGACTGTCACACGGCTCTTCACGTCAGAAAGTATCGCCCTGGAACTGAAAAAAAACTGTCCGGGAAATGAATCTGTATATATTGACGCATTCTATCGTCCTTCTGTAGCATTTTACGGAGATATTTACGGCAAGATCCTTCCTAAATTTGATGAAGAAAACTTTGAAGAAGCAATAAAAAACCGGGAAAAAGGAATTATTCTTCCGACAGACAGTATAGACAGAGATATAGAAAAAGGCGCTTACATCCTTGTACAGGAAAAAGTATACAATCGATGGCCCAAAACACAGAAAGCAGGACTGCAACTGATTTGGAAAAAAGATACGGCGCTGTTTTTACGAAAAGAATCTTAAAAAACATAAGAGGACTGCCATGAGCACAAAGAAACAAAAGCGGGAAAAGCTTCAAAAAGCACAGGAAGAAACTGCAAAAAGAGAATTTAAATGCACTACCACACAGACATTAATCGGTATCTTTGCGCTGGCCCTCATGTTTTTTGCCTGGGGTTCCCATCTCCTTCCAGTCACCGATCCGGTAGAATCCAACTATGCGCTTACCGCCAAGGAAATGGTATTGTCAGGGAACTGGCTGTCGCCGCAAATCTACGGCCATTTTTGGTTTGATAAACCTGCGATGGTGTACTGGCTCATGTCCATCTCATACAGCCTCTTCGGCTTTACCGATTTTGCCTCACGTCTCCCTGCCGCCTTCTGCGGGGCTGCAACGATCACACTTCTTGTCTGGTATATCCGCCGGATTACGAAAAATAACGTAGTTGCCGTCTGGTCGAGCATTATGCTTGCCACTTCTCTGGAATTTTGGATTATTTCTCACGCCATCATTACTGACAGTATGCTGATGCTTTTCACTGTGCCTACACTTCTTTCCGCCTATATCGGCCTCATGGAAAACAACAGGCGCCACATGGTCATCGCCTACTTTTCTTCGGGTCTGGCATGCCTTTCCAAAGGTCCTGTCGGTCTTGTCCTTCCGGGAATGCTTCTGCTGATTTGGTGTGGCTTGATGCGGAATAAAAAACTATTCCTCCGTCTCTTTCCCTGGCAGGGAATCCTTATCTTCTTCATCACTGCCCTCCCTTGGTACGCCTGCATGTACGCCATACATGGCGATCCATTCATCCGCGAATTTCTCGGTCTTCACAATATTGTCCGTGCCACATCATCCGAACATCCGGGAGATAACCACTTCTACTACTATTTTCTTCTTCTCCCTTTCTCTCTTCTCCCCTGGACAGGACTATTTTTCTATGAAATAAAAAAACAGTGGAAAGAAAAAACATCATTTTATCTTTTTCTTATGGTATGGTGTTTCGGTACGCTCCTTTTTTATACCCTTATGGCGACAAAGTATGTGACCTACACCTATATCGCTCTCGTACCGGCATCCGTTCTTGCCGCCCATGCCGCACCGGATGTGACAAGCGGAAAGAAAATCCCGGGACTGCTTGCGATAATTCCGTTCCTCCTTTTGCTTGCCGCGCTGCTCGCAGGTACATTCTTTTTCCCGGATTCCCAATGGTGGCCGCTCTACATTGTAACCGCCTATTCTGTATGGGCCCTCCTCTTCCGTTGGCATAAAAATTCACATAGACGGCTTACCGCCATTTCCACCGTCACCATTTCCGCACTCCTTGTTACCGTCAGCGCGGGACTTCCCGCTTACATGCATACCCGCTCAGGATACATTATGTCAGACTACCTGCATAAACTTCCGGGACAACACTATTTCTTCCGATCCTACTCGGCTTCTTTCTCTTACTACACGGGAGAAACCGCGATACGCCTCATTCCCATTCTTCCGAGTGAAGACGTACAAAATATTCGTGATGACCGATGGAAAGAAAAATATGCCATGCCTTCCATCACGGAAGAAGAATTCCTTAAATTAAAAAAAGAAGAACCGATCTACCTTTATGTATCGAAAGGAAATCTGTCTCGTATGGAAAAGTGGTCTTTAAATAACCGGTTTACCGTTGAGAAAGAATTTATTGACGGTACCATTTTCAAATTGGAAAAATAAATGATAAACGAATCCATAAAGAATTTTATCGAATCTCTCGCAAAATATCATGCGGAAAATGTCTTCAACCCGTGGGCGGATACAAATCCTGACTATGAAATAGAAAACGCTGTCATTCTCCGCCGCCGGCAATTAGAAACCTACCTGAGCCGCCGCCTTTCGGCCGCTAAACTTCTCCTTATAGCAGAAGCCTGCGGATACCAGGGCGGCCACTTCACCGGTATTGCCATGACCTGCGAGCGGATGATCCTCGGCTATCACAAAACGGTAACCCCCATGATGATCCTTGGAAAAGAAGGAACACGGACAAGCAGAAAGGACAGCCTCTTCATAAAAAAAGAAATACAAAGAGAAAAAGGCTTCAACGAACCCACGGATACCATTGCCTGGTCGGCATGCCTTGAAGCGGGACTTGGGCCTGATGAATTTATTCTTTGGAATATATTTCCTTTTCACCCTTATAAAAAAGGCTGTTTTCTTTCCAACCGCACCCCCACCGATGAAGAACTGTCCGTCGGTCTGGATTATACCCGGCAGCTTTTGGAAATAACAGGAACCCTGCCCATCTTCGCAGTAGGGAAGAAAAGTGAAATCACTTTATCAGCCGCAGGTTTTTCCGTCATCGGTCTCCGCCACCCGGCTAACGGCGGCGCTAATATTTTCAGAAAAGGCTTAAAAGATAATCTCCCCTGCAGCTAAAAAAAGACTTCGGCCTAAACTGTATTTCTCATACAATCCGTCGAAGTCTCTTCCTTTATACTTTCCCTTTCAGGATATACCGCTTTGTTGCATAATTCCATATCATGACGATACCGCTGGCAATAACCTTGGCAAACATATACCAAAGACCTGCGATCTCCACAAAGAACCACATGGTCATCTGGTTGATTCCCAAGCCTGCCGCAGATGTGGCAAAAAAAAGAAACATTTCCATTTTCGTCCGTTTTCCCGTGTGAAAAACCACGGTCACACAAAGTAAATAATTCACCAGCAGCGAAATAAGGAATGCAATCGCTGAAGAGGTAAGATAAGGAATCCCCGCAAACTCAGTAAGCATGTACAAAAGCACATATTCCAAAAGGAAGCATCCGCCGCCGACGATAAGGAAACGAAGTATTTCATGAAACCGTTCCGCCGGCGGCAGTTTCTTCATAAGCCAATCTGCCAAAATAATCTCCTTTGCCATAAATATGTCCTTATTTTACTATATCTTGTCTGTGCTGCAAAACCCCACCAAGAAAACCGTCTGCCATTTTACTCTGTTTTGGCAGACGGTTTTTCTTTTCATTGCCGTTTGGCTATCCTTATACGATAAGCTGCATTTGCGTTTTATGTCATTTTTCTATGATGCGTAAAAACATTGCTTTCATTCCGGTAAAAGCAATACAAAAGAGGATCTCAAGATATCACACAATGATTTCATGAAATTCCTCCTTTAGTAAACATGCTTTTATAATTCTGTCGCTTTCCGCAAAGCCATCAGATTTTCTGCCGATGCTTTCGGATTGACCACGCACCCCGGCGCCAGTATGAGACCTTTCCCGTCAACCTGGGAAATAGCATCTTTCACATGTTCTGCAATTTCTGCGGGTGTGCCGTCGAGGATAATATCATCATATTGAAGCACGCCATTGACAAAGTAAGGAGCTGACCGGATACCTGCCATGAGACACTTATCCGTGAGCCTCCGCGCCTCTTTCAGTGACGGCCAGGTATGGCGGTCATGCCAATTCAGACAATTTACCGGATAATCCTTTAATTTTTCAAAATACACATCTTCTCCGTGCATATGAATAGGATTGAACCAGGTTTTCTTCGCATAGCTGTTAATGACAGCCAAATCATAAAATACACCGAATTCATTAAATTCTTCTTCCGTCATCATTGTCTTTACGGCATTTTGCGTAGCAAAAAAGAATCCGTCCACACCGGCATCGATATTGTACCCGACAAAATCCATCGTCGTCGCTGTAATAGCGGCCAATGCATGGTGAACCGAACGCGGATATTCTTTCATATCGGTAAGCAGCCTGTCCCCCGCCAATTTCTTCAAGGTCGAAAAAGGACTGAAAATCGTCTGGATAATCGGCGTTCCTTCCATGCGGCGCTTTGCCAGTTCACGGGCAAATTCCACCTGTTTTCCGTACGTTCCCTGAAGTGCTGAAATCGCGCGGATTGAATCATATCCCGCAGGACTGTCAATAGCAAACTTTTGGACAATCGGTTCTTTGTAAGGATCACAGTAGATCTTTACCTGATTGCCAAAATCCTGGGTAGAGTACAGCCCGAAAGGCATCATCTTAATATAATCAAAATCATATTTTTCCGTCAGTTCCACTTCCGCTTCCGCCAGAGAAATAGGATCCTGGTCATGTTCGGACAAATGCATCCACGCCGCCACGGGCACACGATCTGTTTCCCTGCCAGCAATCGCTGCACGGATACGCTCTTCTCTTGTCATACTTTCCCTCCCAAATGAAACCGTATATTCTCTATGTTCTGATTATAACACTCCTTTCCCAAAAGAAAAATCAGTTTTCTTTACTGTTAAAATTCCATCTCTCTAAACCATAAAAAAAGAACTGCCGCCATACCACTTACTGCCTGCAGTTCCTTCATATTCAATTAGTCTGCGCTGAACGGAAGCAATGCGATAGCTCTTGCCCTCTTGATTGCGAGATTGATTTTGCGCTGATGTTTCGCGCATATTCCGGTCACGCGGCGGGGCAAAATCTTGCCTCGTTCCGAAATGAACCGGCGGAGCATTGCAATATCCTTGTAATCAACATTTTCGATATGATCAACACAGCCCTGACAGATCTTTCTTCTCGGTCTTCTTACTCTATCTTTCTTAATCATATTTCCTCCAAAACTGGAAAATCAGAATGGAATATCCTCATCATCGTGGGAATCACCAAACTGGTTAAAATTACCTTTAGGCTGACTATCGCCTTCGCTGCCCGCAAATCCCTGATCCTGCGGTGCTGCGGAAACACGGGAACTCATTCCAATGGGAAGAGCGATCATATTGGCTACCACTTCGGTAACATACCGTCTCTGTCCATCAGGAGTGTCATAAGATCTGGTGGAATAACGCCCTTCGACAAAAACACGGGTTCCCTTTTTGAGCTGGTTACCCACCGCTTCTGCCAGATTGCCCCAGGCAACAACATTGATCCAATCAGTTAATTCTCTCTGTTCACCCTGAGGTGTCGTATAATTACGATTTACAGCAATAGAAAAAGATGCCACGGCACGGCCGGTTTTAGTCGCGCGGATCTGCGGATCCCTCGCCAGATTACCCATTACCTGAACTGAATTCATAGTCTTTACCTCGATCCCTTAGTCATCTTGCTTAACAATGATATGACGAATAATTTCTTCATGGATCTTAATGATACGGTCAAGTTCCGCAATCTGTGACGGGTCAGCTTCAAAGTCAATGACTACATAATAGCCTTCATTCTGATGCTTGACTTCGTACGCCAGATGACGTTTGCCCCATTCATCAACCTTGGTTACTGTACCGCCGATACGAACGATCGTATCCTGCACCAGCTTCACTGCAGCCTGAATCACTTCTTCATTTGCAATGTCCACGATGAACATAACTTCATACTTTTTCACGAAATCGCCTCCTTTTCGGACCTATGTCCCATGCTCCCCATGGGCCAGGAAGTTGCTTGTGTAAAACAAGCTTCTATATTATACAAGGCTTCCCTTTAAATTGCAAACTCTCTGTAAGATATCTGCCGTATTACTTTTTGTACTCTAATTCCTTTTATAGATTTATTCAGAATCTAATATCATTTCTTCTTTACGCCTTTTTATTACTCGTGCTATAATATACTTGCTTATCAATAAATAGCATTTACATTTTTATTTAAAGAGTATACTTATTCTTCATCATTTTTACTTATAAGGAGCAAATAATGATTACAGAACGAGAAATTTTTTTGACAGATCCTGAAGAAAAAGCAAGAGTTGTAGAATTCCTGAAAGAATTTGATCTGACTTTCACAGGAAACATTGATTATACCATGGGACTTTTCGATGATGGGAAACTTATCGGCACAGGCTCTCTCGGCGGCCGTGTCATGAGAGATATCGCCATCAGTAAAGATTACCAGAAAAAGGGGCTTACCCATCGTATCATCCGTAACCTCCAGGGCGAATCCAACCGCCGCGGCATTACAGGAAACCAAATCTTCACCAAGCCGAAGAACGTCCCCGTTTTTGCCCATATGGGTTTCAAAGAAGTGGCCGTAGCCGAACCTTATGCGGGTCTTCTGGAACGCGGACAGGACACATTGGAAGACTACCTGAACCGTGTCCGTTCCATCCTCGGTACCGGTGAGGGTAAGAACCGCGGCGCTATCGTCATGAACTGCAATCCTTTCACCTTAGGGCATCGTTCTCTTGTAGAATATGCTGTTAATAACTGCGATGAGGTCATTATTTTTGCCGTGCAGGAAGATCGTTCCATATTCCCATTCTCTGACCGCTTTTCACTCATTAAGCAGGGTGTTAAAGATATGAAAGGTGTTTCCGTCATCAGCGGGGGCAACTACATTATCTCCAACGCCACTTTCCCGACATACTTCATTAAGGGCACTGATGAGCTGGCGGCGCAGACGAAGCTGGATGCCACCGTATTTGCTACGCGTATCGCACCCGCTCTGAATATCACTGTTCGTTTTGTAGGCGAGGAACCGACTGATAAAACTACACTTGCTTACAACCGGGCCATGCGCGAAGTTTTCGCCAACAACGGTATCGAACTGAAAGTCATCCCAAGAGAACAAAAGGGCCACCAGGTCGTCAGTGCTTCCACCGTACGGAAAGCCCTTTCTGAAGATGACTGGGAGACAGTTTACCGTATGGTTCCGAAATCTACCCTCGTTTACCTGAAGAGCCCGGAAGGACAGGCCGTCATCCGCAAAATTAAGATGACAGAAGCGTTTAAACAAATGGAAGCAGAAGAAAAGGCAAAAGCCGCTGAAGCAAAAACAGAAAAGTAACTGTATCCCGTAAATCCCGCCCCCTCACGTTGCGGGATTTTTCTTTTCCATTTTATCCTGTTAAGGTCTATAATAATCTAAAAATGCCAGTCATTATAAAAGAGGATCTGCTTATGCTTTGGGATTTATTTCTCACTTTTTTTAAAATGGGCGCCGTCACTTTTGGCGGAGGATATGCCATGCTTCCTATCCTGCAGCGGGAAGTAGCGGAAAATAAAAAATGGAGTACCGAAGAAGAGCTGATGGACTACTTCGCCATCGGCCAGTGCACGCCCGGCATGATTGCTGTCAATGTCGCCACCTTTGTAGGATATAAACAAAAAGGTTTTTCAGGCGGCCTGGCTGCCACCTTAGGTGTCATTACTCCTTCCATGCTCATTATTACTGCTATTGCCATATTTCTTTCCAGCTTTGCAGCAAATCCGTTTGTCATCCATGCTTTCGCCGGCATCCGTGTCTGCGTATGCGTCTTGATTTTTGATACTGTCATCAAATTAGGCAGGAAATCCATTACTGATAAAAGAACAGCATTCATTTTTCTTTCCATTCTTCTGATCTCCCTTTTCTCCTCCCTCTCTCCAGTATTCTCTGTCATTTTCGCGGGAACAGCAGGGTACATTTTCATGCCTGATGCAGGAAAGAAAGGCAAGGTGGCGCAATGATCTGGTTCCAGATCTTCTGGGAATTCTTTAAGGCGGGACTTTTTGCCGCAGGCGGAGGACTGGCAACACTCCCTTTCCTCTATGCTATCTCCGAATCTACCGGTTGGTTTTCCACAGCGGATATCGCCAATATGATTGCCATCTCCGAATCTACTCCCGGGCCGCTGGGCGTCAACATGGCGACTTACGCAGGTTATCAGACCCTCGGTATTGCCGGCGGCATCTGGGCAACGCTGTCTCTTACCTCACCGGCGCTCTTCGTTATTACAGCGGTTTCAAAAGCACTGGATAAATTTAAGAATGCCCTGCTTGTGGAAAAAATTTTCTACGGACTCCGCCCCTGTTCCATCGCTTTAATTACAGCAGCCGGGCTGGGCGTGGCAAAAATATCTCTCCTTAACATAAAAAATGATATCCCGGCACCAAATATCCTATCCTTCTTTGACTGGAAATGCATTCTTCTTGCTGTCATTATGTGGTATGCGCTTTGGCGGTTTAAAAAGCATCCTGTTATTTACATTGCCATTTCTGCCGCCATCGGCATCTTCTTTGAACTGTAATTTGAACTCCAGTATTCCGCCTGATCGGATTTCGCATCAAAAAACACGGATCCATATAGGATACCGTGTTTTTAAATACTCACTTTCCACCAATAATCATTCATTCCAGTACAGGAAGCGTCGAACCGCCGACAGGAACGACATACGCTGCCGCCTTTTCCCCCATTTGGGCAAATGCCGCGTCTACCGCCTGCTGGAGATTATGGAAAGGAACCATGTTTGCCTTCTCCACCAGTTTATCTTCCATATCAGTCACCAGATAAATATCACAATTTTTCTGCACCATGGCAAGAGCTGCCGATTTGTGCCCGCCCAATTCAAAATGCTTTTGTATTTCTTCAATCCGTTCACCGGGCGTGCTGTATGTATTAATCCACTTACCAAATACATCACTGCCGTATCCTTCACGGCAGCTGGCCGCCACAATCATAATGCCGCCCTTTCTCACAATACGTTTCACGTTATCGATAGATTTCTGCGCCTGGTACAAATTGATGTCTTTCGGATAGCCACCGGTAGAAACAATAACAATATCTGCCGCTTTTTTCACTTTTTTCTTGTATATTTTATCAAGAAAGGCACAGGCCTTACGATGGGCCTTCACAGGATGTCCTGCTGCGGCAAAGGCAATCCGCTTATGATCATCAAGCGCTACATTTAAAATAAAATCAACAGAAATAAAATCAGCTGTTTCTTCAATATCATCACGAACCGGATTATCTTTCAAATTCCCTGCAAATGCCCCGGAGTGAATCATATTTTTATGGTTGACCTGGATGGCAGCACGAGAGGAAACTCCCGGCATAATTGCTTTCATGCCGCCGCTGTACCCTGCAAAATAATGGTATTCCACATTTCCCACCAAAATGCGTCGGTCCGCTTCCGCCACCGTACGGAATATATCCACCGGCGTACCATTCCTGCAAACGCCCAGGTGCACACAATCTTCAGGATCACTGTCAACGCATTTCACACGACTGTACACTTCTTCTCCCACAAGAGATTTCTGTTCTTCTTTAGTTTGCTTACGATGGCTGCCAAGACCGAAGACAATCGTCACATCCTCATCTTTCACCCCTGCCTTTCCCAATTCATCCAAGAGGCGGGGAATGATAATCTTTGACGGTACGGGGCGGGTAATATCACTGGTAATAATTACAATCTTCTCTCCGGATCTGACAATTTCAGACAATCTGGGGGTTCCAAAAGGAACAGAAAGGGCACGGGCTACTTCTTCCGCCTCTGATACCGCAGCAGGTGCCGTATTGGGAAGGATATTCCCCAATACATTTTGATCCGGTATGTGAAAAGACACCAGATCCTTATAATATTTAATTTTGAACTCCATAAGATTCTCCTTCCCCTGGAAAACATGCGTTTTTATTATATATTCCTAATTTCAAAATTTACGTAATGACATCATAAGGCCAATCCTTGATACCACCCATATCAAATACCTTTTTATATCCCAATTTAATCAGTTTTTCAGATGCCTGTCTGCTTCTTACACCACTTCTGCAGTACACAAGAATTACGGCATTCTTATCCGGAAGAAGTGCCGGCGGTTCGTTGCCGATGTTTTCATTAGTCAAAAGAACTGCTTCGGGAATATGCCCCGTTTTGTATTCCTCTTCACGACGTACATCGACAACAGTCACACCGCCTTTATCCATCATATTTTTTGCTTCCGCCGCCGGAATCTTCTGATATCCCGCCATAGTTTCTCCTCCACAGCCGATAACCCCCAAAAAGAGGAATACACAGATACTGCCTGCCGCTAAAAGTCTTTTCATCATAAACCTCCAGAAGAAAAACAGGTAGTCATTACCGTTTAAAAAAAGTTCCCAGAAGTCCGCGGACAAGGCTTGCTCCAAGATTTCCGCCCACACTCCTGCCCAGACTTCCGCCTACGCTGCCGCCGATCGATCTTCCCGCCGCACGGCCGATTGTCCCCAGTACGGAATTCCCCACGGATTTTATGGCCCGGTTCTTTGCCGCCGATTCTTTTTCCGCTTCACGAGCCGCTTTCTCATCTGCCTTCGCCTGTTCTTTTGCCAGGCGCGCATCTTCTTTCACCTGCGCCGCTTCTGCCGCTGCCTGTTCCTCTCTTGCCTGTTCATCCTGCCCCAAACGCATCAGGATCTCATAAGCTGATTCCGGATCATACCCTTCCGCATATTTACTGTAAAAAAGACTTGACTTAACGGACTGCTCCCGCTGCCCGTCCCCAATACTGCCCATACTGCACTGTGGCGGAAGAACAGATACCTTCTGCGCCAAGCCCGGGACACCGTCTTCCCCAAGGAAAGAAACAACCGCCTTTCCCGTTCCGAGAGAAGTAAGCGTTTCTTCCGTATCAAATGCAGGATTCGCACGGAAAGACATAGCCGCCGCTTTGACTGCTTTCTGGTCAGACGGCGTATATGCGTGAAGACCATGCTGCACTTTATTCCCCAACTGCGCTAAAACACCGTCGGGAATATCTTTCGGATTTTGTGTACAGAAATATACCCCCACTCCTTTGGACCGAATCAGCTTAACCACCTGTTCAATTTTATCCAAAAGCTGTTTGGGCGCTCCATTAAACAGGAGATGGGCCTCATCGAAGAAGAAAACCATCTTGGGTTTCGGCAGATCACCCACCTCGGGAAGTGTTTCAAAGAGTTCGGACAGCATCCAGAGGAGAAAGGCGGAATACATCTTGCCATTATTGATCAGACTTTCACTGTCAAGAATATTGATCATCCCCTTGCCGCCGTCACCTAATGTCAGCCAGTCGGAAATACGGAGAGCCGGTTCACCGAAGAACACATTGCCGCCGGCTGCTTCAAGAGCCACTACCGCACGGACGATCGTGCTGATAGAGGCCGGACTCATTTTCCCGTATTCTCCTTCAAAAAGCCCATGGTGATCACTCACATAATTCAGGACGGACTTCAAATCTTTCGTGTCGATAAGGAACCACTTACGATCATCAGCAATCTTAAATATTATCGTGAGGATATCACTTTGGAGATCATTCAAATCAAGGATACGGGCAAGAAGCATCGGTCCCATTTCAGAAATGGTGGTACGGAGCTGGATTCCTTTTACACCGTAAATATCCCATAAAGTAACAGGATATCCTTTGTAGGCGAATCCCGCATCCGTCAGATTGAACTTCTCGATGCGTTTCTGCATATCTTCGCTGTCTGTCCCGGGATTCATCATTCCTGCGATATCACCTTTGACATCCGCCATAAATACAGGGATACCCATATCGCTGAATGTTTCCGCCATGACTTTGAGCGTAACCGTCTTGCCTGTGCCTGTTGCACCGGCAACAAGACCGTGACGGTTCACCATCTTCGGAATGATGCTGATCCGTTCCCCCTGATCATTATTCCCTATCCAAACTTTTCCATCGATATACATAATTCCCTCCTGCATAATACATAACCTTTCTTTGCCTTAAGAATATCAAAAAAATCATGAGACCACAATAAACATAAGGCTCTTCCTTTTTTCTTACTCTCGCTGCCTTTCCTTCTTTTTGATATACTGAATTTAATTGATCAGAAGGAGTATCACATGACTTATAAATACATTCTTTTCGACTTAGACGGCACTATTTCTGCTTCCGGTCCAGGCATCATAAAAGCCATGCAGTACGGGCTTACAGCAGCAGGCATTAATGAAACAGATCCTGCTGCACTTAAATCATTCATCGGTCCGCCGCTGAATGTGCAAATACAAAAAATCTATGGCCTGTCAGAAAAAGATACACTGGCGGTCATTATGAAGTTCCGCGAGCAGTATGATAATAAAGGCATCTTTGATTCCGCCCCCTACGAAGGTATCAATGAACTCTTATCCGCCTTGAAGCAAAGAAACATGATCACCGCCGTCGCTTCCAGCAAACCGTGGCCGCTGGTGCATAAAATACTGAAAGACTTTTCCTTTACCTCTTACTTTGATGTGATTGTCGGCAGCAATCCTTCCGACGAAATGAAAAACAAGGCAGATTTCGACCAAAAAACACGTATTATCAAAAAGACTTTCATCAAATTGAAGGAAATCGGAATGACACCCGCCCTTGATGAAAAATTCCTTTCCTCCACGATTATGATCGGTGACAAAAACTATGACATCTTTGGCGCAAAAGCAAATAAAATCACATCTGCCGGGGCAGCATGGGGTTACGGCAGCCTGGATGAACTCGCCGATGCCGGGGCGGATTTTATTTTTAAAACGCCTCATGACTTGCAGGACTTTCTGCTCACATGAAAAATCGGAAGGCATATTCTCCAAAGAGGAAAATATGCCTTCCGATTTTTTGCCTTAAAGAAATCACTGTAGCCTTAAAGAAATCACTGTATCCTTGGAGCAGCGCTATGGCACATAAGCCCGCGCAGCATGGCCTATGAGCTTGCGCTGGATACCCGTAAGCACATGACCGCGTATTTCCACAATTTTTTCCTGTGGTACAAAAAGATTATTTCCGATTTCCCTGCAGTATTGCCATATAATTTTTATACCCGTCAAAACTTCTGCCTTTACTCTATAAACTCCATTGTCATAAGCCGATTCCAAAGACAGCCTTCCGCGAAGGGATACAGCTGCCGTATTTTCCATAAACCCGCTTTCCAAAGTAAAAAGACGGATAGCCATAAATACCGCCGATGCCGCCACACCCACATCAAGACCAATCCAGTAAGAAACGGCAGCCATGTCCAGCTGATGATCAAGGAACAAGGCTACAGGGAAACAAGCTCCCCAGTAAGCCGCCAAAAGAAGGATAAAAGGCACTTTAGCATCTTTATATCCGCGAAGAATCCCCTGCACCGGCGCAGAGATAGAATCAAAGAACTGGAACCCTGAAGCAAAAATCAGGAATTGCGATGCGATAGCAATAACTGCGGCATCATCAGTATAGACCAGTCCGATCTGCTCCCGGAAAATCGCCGTCAAAAAGACTTCCGCTGCAGAAAATCCCACGGACATAAGAATTCCTGCTTTGGCGTACCGCCTTGCAAGAGCATGATCTTTCGCGCCTGCGGCACGAGCCACTAAAATGGTGAGCGCCATGGAACAGGACAGTGGTACCATGTATGCCATATTCGCAAAATTATCGGCGACCTGATATGCTGCAAGTGTTTCCGTGCCAAACCGCGCCATGAAAATAATAATCGCCCCAAAAAGTCCCATTTCCATGAAAACGGATAGTCCGCTCGGAATCCCCACACTCATATATTCTTTCCAGTCACAAAAACGGCTCTTGCCGGAAGCGAATATTTCCTTTCCCATAAATCTTTCGTCACTATGAATCACACAAAGGAACATCAGCAGTACGAAAAAGTACGTAATTGCCGCCGAAACGCCTGCACCGATACCGCCAAGGCGAGGCAGCCCGCCATGACCATAAATCAGAAAATAATTCAAAACAGCATTGATAGGAAGCGCGGAAAGAAAAAGTTTCATAGAGGTAGCCGTGCTTCCTGCCACATCCGTCAAAGAGCGAAGCGGAATAATAAGAGAAATAAATACCACTGCCACTACCATGGCAAAAATATAATTCTTTGCAATATATTCCACTTCAGCCGTGAGTCCCATGCTGCTGACAACCTCATCAGCAAAAAAGAAATATCCTGCAAAAAACAGCATGCTCAGTTCAAGTGCTATGTATATGCCTGTACGCACCACGAAAGGAATGGATGATTTTTCATTCTTCCCAATTAATTGGGCAATTATAGGCGTCCCTGCCATCAGAAGCCCGATAGCCGCACCTTCAAAAGGAAAGAAGATTCCTGTCCCTACTGAAACCCCGGCCAAATCATCTGCTCCCGCATGGCCTGCCATTGTCGTATTTATAAAATTGATTCCCATGGTGGAAAGCTGCGCTACTAAAATAGGAAATGTGACTGAAAGCAGCTTTTTCATATCACTATATAATCCGGTTTTCATTTTTCTCTCCTTAAATCACCATCAAAAAAGACGCCGAGCGTCTGATTTTGGATTCCTGAAACTGGTGGAACCCTCCATATTGATTTCCTGTACTTCTCTTTTAATACAGGCTTCCTGTCCTATATGTCGGACAAGCATGGTCAATCAAGAAGATTTTCTTTGAAAGTTGACTGCCAATACACCAAAGTGCATCTTTTGCAAGATCAGCCAACCTTTCTGCTTTTAAATAACAAACAGGTCAGCACTGACCCGGCTATGATCAATATATTTCCGCAGTGAAATGATTTCACGCAGACGCTTTTGTAGATATGTCCCTGTAAAGAGCCATATCCTTCTGTCATTCAAAACGACAGCCCGTGTATGTATTTTTACCGTGCCCAACGGTTTTTGGGCTTTCAGCCCCCATCCCCCTGCGCCGATGAACCCTTTGAAGAAAGAAGAGAATCTGGCCACAATTCGTTTGAAATTGAAATTTTCACGAAAAGGCACAAGTAGATTTGCTCCTTCTACAAAGAAAAGCGCCATTAGGCAAAGTTCATACATCATATCTCCCAATTCCATATCCACAGAGGATGCCATACTCTCATCTCCTTCCCCGATAAATTTTTGCAAATATTATTAAAGGTATATTCAATACCCATTTATAGTATATAACTATAACACTTAAAAATCAAGTTTTTACAAGTTATAGGCGATTCTCTCCTCGATGAGTCCGTATTTCTGTTAAATACAAATATCCCTCAGAAATTTTTATTTCCTAACCATTTCCACTTTATCCCCGCTTCCGGGTAACCCATTTTCCGCATCCCCGCTTTATGATATACTGTTTTTGATATATATTTTATGATTTAATTGTTATACTTTATATCGCTGTATATATTGCACTGATAAAAACCGGAGAAAATATGAAACTGAATTTCACCTCACTGCTCTATTTTCAAAGAACTGCAGAAATGCAGCATCTCACAAACGCCGCCGAAAGCCTTCATGTCGCCCAGCCGGCCCTCTCCAGAATGATCAGCGGCATAGAGAAAGAACTGGGTGTCGCACTGTTTGAACGGAAAGGAAGGAATATTAAACTGACACGAGACGGAGAAATTCTTTTGAAGCATGCAAAAAGTTTTCTTGCGGAACTGGATCAGCTTAAAACAGATCTGAATGAATCAAAAAATCTTCAGCAGATGACAGTTACGCTTAATATAGAATCCGCTGCCCAACTGATCCCCGTCTTTCTCATGAAATTTCGTCAGGAACATCCGGAAGCCATTCTGGATATCCGCAATCGTTCTCTGCATCATCTCCATTCTCAAGAAACGGATCTGACCCTTTTTTCAAGCAATGAGCCAATCGACAGTCCCCACACGGTAACGCTTTTCAAGGAAAACCTCATTGTAATCATGCCGAAAGACAGCACTTACGCAAACGGAAGCCGCCTCTCTCTATCGGATCTGGCAACTGCCAAATTCATTGCTCCGCCGAAAGGAATGTGGCTTAGAAAAACAATTGATGATCTTTGCGCTTCTGCAGGATTTGAAGCAAATGTAGTCATGGAAAGCGATAATCCCAATACCGTCCGTGAATTTATCCACGCGGGTCTCGGTATCGCCGTTATCCCGCAGCTCACCTGGTACGCTGCCCGCGGAGAACACATAAAGATGGCATTCCTTACTGATGACAAATGCTACCGTCACCTGAATCTTTCATGGCACACGGATTCTCAATTATCTCTCGTAGCGGTTCTGCTCCAAGAATATATCATTGATAATTTTTGGGAATTTGTTCAAAACGCGGCAAGTTACAACTCTCCCCTTCTTTAAATTTTAATTAGATCGAATTAAATCGACGCCTTTCATCGGGCGTCTTTTTATTTTGGTCAAACTATATCACTATAGATATAATTTGATATTATTATTATTATTATTATTATTAAATGTTCATTTTATTCATTTATTCATCAGGATTATCAGATAAGTTTTTTCTTTATACATACACTCCTCAATCATCCATATTATTTTTGTTATATATATCAAATAATTTTGGGGAATTTGGCATTTTCCCTTCTATGATTTTACTCAAAAATCCCATTATTTCTCTTTGTCATATCAAAATAAATATATTTATTCTTTTGGAGGTATATTAGTTAATTCCTTTCATTATTTTAATAATATACATTTTTATATTTTTACTTTCGATCTTTCCTTAAGGTTTTGTTTAATATACAACTCCTTTTATCCTGTTCTTATTAGTAATATAAAAAAAATTCTTTCAAGGCGAAAATATATGTTTTGGAATAATATTTAATTTATTGAATATTTAATAATAACTTTTTATATATTATTTTGTGATTAATTATTTATAAATATCTTTTATGATATTAGATATGCCAAATGGATATTTTCCTTATAAAATGGTATTGGAATAGTATTAAAATCTATCCTATGATGAAGATGTCGAAAACACATGCTCCCCAGAAGGGCATAACCGCAGAGTGACTCACCGAAGTGCACACGGACGAGTACATTGCGGATCTGTGTTTCTAAGTTATTTGTTTAGGAGGTTATTACTGTGAAAAAACTAAAGATCGCTTATTCGGAAAATGCTCTCCAAGCTTTCGGCGCCGTTGGTGGCCGCGAAATCATCGATGTAAACAATACAGACTACACTGACGTGGCTGCTGTTGTCATTACCGAACAAGATTCTGATGTGCTGAAAAATGAAATGATTGGCGCTTTTAAAATTCCTGTCATGCTTATTAAAGATGCAGACAGCCACGTAAGCGATGAAATAATCAAACAGGTATACCGCGTCATTGATTTAAATGAGACTGATCACGATTTTTATTCCCGCCAGATCGAAAGCGCTGCAGCCCATTATGAAGAAAATGTACTTCCTCCCTTTTTTAAAGACTTAGAGAAGTATGTTGAAAACGGATATTCCCAGTTCGACTGCCCCGGCCACCAAGGCGGTGCTTTCTTCCGTAAACATCCGGCAGGCCGCGCTTTTTACGATTTCTTCGGCGAGAATACATTCCGCGCCGATCTCTGCAATGCGGATGTCGCATTGGGTGATCTCCTCATTCATGAAGGTCCTGCTCTGTCTGCGCAAAAACATGCAGCCCGTGTATACAATGCCGACAAAACATATTTCGTACTGAACGGGACATCTACCTCCAATAAAGTTGTTTTAAATGCGGTTCTCGCTCCTGGTGATATTGTCCTCTTCGACAGAAATAACCACAAATCTATAGACCATGGTGCTCTTGTTCTCGCCGGCGCCACCCCGGTATATCTGGAAACGGCGCGAAACGCTTTCGGTTCTATCGGCGGCATTCTTGAACACTGCTTTGACGAAGAATATATCCGCAAACTCGTTGCCGAAAAAGATCCCGTAAAAGCGAAAGCAAAACGTCCGATCCGCATGGCGGTCATCCAGCTCGGCACATATGACGGCTGCATTTATAATGCCCGTCAGGTTGTCGACAAAATCGGCCATCTCTGCGACTACATATTCTTCGATTCCGCTTGGGTAGGGTATGAGCAGTTCATTCCGATGATGAAAGACTGCAGTCCGCTGCTTTTAGAGCTTGGACCGGAAGATCCGGGGATTTTCGTTACTCAGTCCGTCCACAAACAGCAGGCAGGTTTCTCCATGACTTCCCAGGTACACAAGAAAGACTCCCACATTAAAGGACAAGATCGTTATGTACCGCATAAACGGGTGAACAACGCATTCATGATGCATGCCTCTACATCTCCGCTGTACCAGCTCTTTGCCGCACTTGACGTAAATGCAAAAATGCATGAAGGCGAAGCAGGTAAAAAACTGTGGGTAGAAGCTGTTAAAACCGTTATCGAAACACGTAAGCAGATTCTCCGCAACTGCCACTATATCCGTCCTCTCGTTCCGCCTGTTGTAAACGGCAAAAAATGGGAAGACGGCGATACGGAAAAGATGGCAAACGATATGGATTACTGGGCATTTGAACCGGGCGCCAAGTGGCATGGCTTTGAAGGATACGGCAAAGGACAGTATTTCATCGACCCGATGAAACTCCAATTCGTAACCTGTGGTATTGACATTGAAAACGGCGGCTATGAAGAATTCGGTATTCCCGGCAATATCCTGGCAAACTATCTCCGCGAAAACGGAATCATTCCGGAAAAATGCGATTTAAACGATATCCTTTTCCTCATGACTCCGGCGGAAAGCAAAACTAAGATGGACGATCTCGTTGCCAAACTGATCCGTTTTGAAAAGTTGATTGATGAAGATGCTCCGATGGCGGAAGTGCTTCCGTCCATCTATAAAGCCTACGAAGACAAATACAAAGGATATACGATCCGCCAGCTTTGCCAGGAAATGCATGATTTTTATAAGGATAGAAAAGTCTTCACCCTTCAGAAAAACCTCTTCCTGCATGACTACCTGCCGGAATACGTCATTAATCCGCAGGAAGCCCAGTATGAATTCATGCGCGGACATGGCGAACTGGTGGACTTGGAACAGGCGGAAGGCCGCCTCGCGCTGGAAGGTGCACTTCCCTATCCGCCAGGTGTACTCTGCATCCACCCGGGTGAAAGATGGTCCAAAACTGCCGTTAAATACTTCCTTGACCTTGTAGAAGGCATTAATCAGCTTCCCGGCTTTGCTCCGGAAATCCAGGGCGTTTATGTCCAGGAAGCGGAAGACGGCAAGAAACATGCTTACGGCTACGTCATGAAGAAGGAATTTGATAAGAAGTAAGAAAGCAAGTTTACGATTTATACAAGATATACCGAACCGACAGACAGGAACCCGATTAAAGAGTTCCTGCCCATGCCGGTCCAAATCCTGAAATCATAAAAGGAGATTATAATATTATGAGTCAAAGCAATAAAATGAGCGTTATGCAACTCACCATCCTGACAGCAGTGAACATGATGGGTTCCGGCATTATCATGCTCCCTACCAAACTGGCCCAGGTAGGCGCGCTTTCTATCGTATCCTGGCTGGTTACCGCAGTGGGCTCCATGTGTCTGGCTTATGTATTTGCAAAATGCGGCATGTACAGTAAAAAAGGCGGCGGCATGGGCGGCTATGCGGAATATTCTTTTGGAAAAGCCGGTAACTTCATGGCTAATTACACCTACGGCGTTTCTCTGGTTTTCGCAAATACTGCGATCGCCATTTCTGCTGTAGGTTACGCCTGCGGATTTCTCGGCACCACGCTTAATCCGCTCTTCACGGCTATCGCCACAATAGGCGTACTTTGGCTGGCTACCGTCCTAAACTTCGGCGGTCCGAAATATACCGGCGGCGTTTCCTCCATTACCGTATGGGGCGTCATTATCCCATGTATCGGACTTGCTGTTATCGGCTGGGGCTGGTTCTCAACCGATATGTATATGGCCAACTGGAATGTGAATAATATGGCTTTCGGCGAAGCGGCCACAAACTCCATTACCATGACCCTTTGGGCATTCCTCGGTATGGAATCCGCCTGTGCCAACGCCGATGCTGTTGACAATCCGGAAGTTAATGTGCCGAAAGCCGTTCTTGGCGGCACACTCCTTGCGGCAGCCTGCTACATCGTTTCCACAAATATCATGTTCGGAATCGTTCCCGCATCTGAACTTCTGAAATCCACCGCGCCTTTCGGAATGGTATTTGCCCACATGTTCGGCGGCACAGTAGGACACATCATCATGGGACTCATGGTTCTCTCCTGCTTCGGTTCCCTCCTTGGCTGGCAGTTTACCATCGCCAACGTATTCAAAGCCGGTGCTGATGAAGGCTACTTCCCTGCATTCCTGCAGAAGATTACATCCAAAGGCGCACCGATCGTGGGTATGGTTACAATTACCTGCATCCAGTCTCTCTTTGGCCTCATGACTATCAGCCCTTCCCTGAATGAACAGTTTGAAACATTGGTCAATTTAGCAACAATTACCAATATTATTCCTTACCTTCTCTGCATGGCCGCCATTATCGTTATCATGAAAGCCGCCGGCCACGAAGGAAGCGAATTAAAGACAACGACCTTCATTGCTTTCATTGCTTCCATCTACAGTCTCTATGCATGCTATGCTTCCGGATTTGAAGCAATGACTTACGGTGCGATTGTTACCTTCTTAGGCTGGACCCTCTACGGATTTGCTTCTGACAAATTTGATTTGGAAAAAGCAAAAGAAGATAACAGCAAAATAGCTTAAAGCTGATCATCTCCCATTAAATTGATATATTTCCCACTGAAAACCACCGGGCTTCGTGTTCCGGTGGTTTTCAGTGGGAAAAGCTATTCAGCAAAAAGTTCCGGCATGCAGCCTGCCTTTCACTTTTCCATTATAAGATTTTTTCATACTCCTTTTTTAGTACCTGGGCATACACATGGAATTTCCCATCAGCTGCCCGCTCCATATATACCCCCTGCAGTTCCGGAGTGAAACCCGGAAAAAGATTGAATACTTCTGCCAGTGCCATGAAATAAGCAATAGCCGTCTTCGACCATTTTTCCCCCGGCTGAATGCAAGGAACCCCCGGCGGATAAGGAACTCCCCCTTCCAATGCCACGCGCCCCTCCGCTTCTGCTAAATCGATCAGCTCGCCATGTCCGCGGACAAGCTCATAATTCGCTTCCTGCGGGCTCATACTGTATATGGGAAAATAGTTTTTCAGAAACAAATGTTTTTGGAGGACATTGACCTTACGTTCCTTATAAAAATCATGCATTTCCTGGCAAAGCCGGCGAATCGTATATCCTGCATACTTATCCTGATACGTATGATAAATATTGGGAAGAACCTTTGCCATAGGGGCATCATTATCTACAAACGCTTCAAAATGGAGAATCCTTGAAATCAGGTTATTAATCTTCGCCTTAGTTTCCGCCGGTGTTATGATAAAGAGAATATCATTTAAATCGCACTTTTCGGGAATCACGGCATTTTCCCTGAGATAATTAGCAAGCACGATCCCGGGAATACCAAACTTTTCATACCGTCCGGTTTCTACATTGATTCCCGGCGTAGTAAAGAGAAGTTTCATGGGATCAATAAAATACTGTCCTTTTCCGTATCCTTGGAAAGAATGCCATTTCCCGCCCGGTTCAAAAGTAAAATAAGCAATATCATTAATAATTTCTTCCGTATCCCATTCTTCCCAATTCTTGCCGTGAACCACAGGAGGAACGAGAGGCTTCAGATACTTGCAGTTGCGGATAACTGCCTTTCTCGCTTCCACGGAAAGCTCCATACATTCTTTCCACAAAAGCGCTCCGCCTTCTCCCTCCTGTATACGGGCATTCATGTCCAGCGATGCAAAGACCTGATAAAAAGGAGATGTAGACGCATTCACCATGAAAGAATTATTCAAGCGTTTATGAGGCAAGTACCGTTCCTGTCCTTTAATATGCGCATCTTTTTTATGAATCTGGGATGACATGGAAAACCCCGCCTGATGCTTGTGGACGGACTGGGATACGATGATTCCCGGATCATCCGGCCCAAGATTCAAAAGCAGCGGACTGCAGTCACGGAGCATAGGGATGAACTGCTCATACCCTACCCAGGCGGAATCAAAATAGATATAATCGCAGAGATGGCCGATCTTTTCTACAATCTGACGGGCATTATAAATGCAGCCGTCATAATTTCCCAACTGTATGACCGCCACTCTGACAGGCCGTTTTGCCTTCGCCTTCTTTTTATCTTTTTCCGCGATGACCATGCGGATATATTCTTCATTGAAACAATGTTCTAAGATGCCGCCAATTGAGCCAAAGGGATTCCGCGCCGTCTCTAAATAGACCGGAACAGCACCTGCTTGTATCAATGCGCCATAGCTGATAGATTTATGGTTATTTCTTTCATAAAGAACAATATCTCCCGGCGCTAAAAGAGCATCCAGAACGACCTTATTGGCTCCCGATGTACCGGTAAGGACGAAATATGTCTTATCCGCATGGAAAACACGCGCCGCGTGACGCTGGGCCTCTAACGCCGGGCCCTCATGAATGAGAAGATCCCCCATAGCCACATCTGCATTGCAGAGATCGGCACGAAAGGTATTCTCGCCGTAAAAATTATAGAATATTCTTCCCGCAGGATGTTTTCTGAAATAAGCTCCCCCCTGATGCCCGGGACAGTCAAACTGCGTATTTCCCCGCTCCACATATTCCATCAGTTGTTTGAAAAAAGGAGGCAGCAGCCCGCTCTCGTATCGATCTGCGGCGCCTTCAATCTGCCGCGCATATAAATGGTGATCCCCATCGGTAGGATCGATAATACTGTATGCCTGCCCGATCAATTCATCATGTTTTTTACCTGCAGCCGACAGGATCAGAAACACAGGAATTTCAAAAGCATGGATCCGCGGATTTCGTAGTGCATCCCCGTCCTCATCAGTCACCACCACAGCGGCCACATCGGTAAAATCCGTTTGAAATACATCTACAATATCCCTTTTCTCTACCGCACCAAAAGTTTCCAACGCTTTTCTCGAGTAAGCTATCTTTAAATGCTCCTGCATTGCCCCCACACCTTTCATACAGAAAGATTGTATACAGAAAATTTCCGAAATATACGATTACTTACAGAAATATATACTTATGTCCAGTATAGCAAAAAAAACAATAAAATGCACCTGTACTATCGACATTTACTGAATAAAACCACCTCTCTCCTTCTGTTTGCGGAATGATAAGCGACAACTCTCCAAAATGAAATTTATCATGGGCTGAAACGGATGGAAAACAGAATGGCTGCCTCTTTCTTTAAGTAAAATAATGCTTCTATTCATCATTCACAGAAAGACTGGTTCCCTTTCGAGTATTTCTGCATCTTTATTTCTTCCAAGCGAAAAGCCGTGTCGAAAGAGGGATTGCAGCCTCTTTCGACACAGCTTTTGGGCTGAATTATTTCTTTGCTTTCTTAGCAGCTTTCTTAGAGTTTACTCTTTCTTTCAGCTGTTTGGAAACTCTCCAAGCCGGGCTCTTGGAAGCCGGAATCTTAATAGCTTTCTGGGTCGCCGGGTTGTGGCCTTCACGGGCTTTGCGCTGGCGGACTTCGAATGTACCGAAACCGATAAGCTGAACCTTATCTCCCTTTACAAGAGCCTGGGAAATAACATCGATTACCGCTTTAACTGCTTTTTCGGAATCTTTCTTTGTCATTTCTGCCGTCTGGGCAACTGCACTGATGAGTTCTGTCTTGTTCATAACTAAACATCCTCCTTTAATTAACTCTGCGGAAAATCCCGCTGTAGTCCCGATGGATTAACTTACACTTTTGCATTGAATTCCCGCCACAGTTCTTCCAGCCTCTCCTGAGACAAGGCATCAAAAGATCCGCATCCTCTAATACCGTCCTCAAATTCGCTGAAGCGCCGCATGAGATTCACACAAAAACAGTGTAACGAAAGTTCCGGATCAATTCCCTTTTCCTGCATGACACGGGCAAGCTCAAAAAGGTACGCTCCTGCACTTTCTTCCCCCATTCTATTCCCTGTCTGTACCTCTCTTTGAGTGGCATTCCTCCAGAGCGGCTTTTCATCTTCACGAAAAGCCGTGAGGTCATAAATCCCTACAGAACTAACTTTCTTTTGAATTATACACGCTAAAAGCAGACTTGGCAAGCATTTTGGTATTCCGGAAAGCAGATATTTCCTGTTTTTTTCTTTTCTTTTACGCTTTTCCCAATTTTTAATCACCGCAAAAAGGTCTTCTTTGCTCATTTTTTCGAATACAAAGGGATGGCGTTTCACCATTTTATTTGCAATACCGTCTACCACATCCTGCATAGAAAACTCTCCATTTTCTTCTGCAATCCGCGCGTGAAAAACGACTTGAAGAAGTACATCACCTAATTCTTCTTTCAAATTTAATATGTCATTTTCTTCGATAGCATCGATAACTTCATATACCTCCTGGAGAAAATATGTCCGCAGCGTCATATGATTCTGACTCCGGTCCCAGGGACACCCTCTTGGTTCCCGAAGAGTTTTCATCGTATCAATAATCGGTTTTAAAGTGAATTTTTCCATCTCTTTTTTTATGATTTCTGAAGATTTAAGTATCACTGCCTCCACAGGAAATATAATTTTGTTATTCAATTCTTTAATTGTATGTTTAAGAATTTTTCCATTGCGCATTAATGTAGTAATTGGTGTCGTTTCATCACATATTTCCATCAACCGGATAAAAATATACTTCTGCCGCTCTTCATCTTCCGCACCGGTAATAATCAGCGTGCCGTAAAAAGGCAAAGAAATATGTTCCGCCTCTTCCGCATTTATAAGAGTGAAAGAATCTTTCTCCGTAAGTATCCCGTTTTTTAAAAGCTTACGCATGAGACACACATAATCTTGCATAACAGCCTCCATTTCTTTATAGAAAAACGGCACATCATCTCAAATGTGCCGTTATACCTATTTTTTTACAATACTGCAGCGATCAATCAGTGCCGCCATTTTTCCGCCAATTTTGGGTATACTTGCCACATCTTCACCTTTTACAGCACGAAGCATGATGGCAGCCATACAATACACGATGCCGCTTGCGCAAATCGCCGCCAGTGTAGACAGTGTATTGCTATGGATTAACCCATAGAGCCCCGTGTACACGCCATAAGCAACAGCACCCATGATCCCTGCCGCGATAAAGAGTTTAACCGTATGCATGATATCCATCATGTATCGCCGATACTTATAGAGGAAAAATAAATTCAGGAGAGCCGCCACACCGAAATCCGCATTTGTCGCCCATGCTGCCCCAAGAACTCCCCAGCTGGGCATCGCTGTCAGATTCCACGAAAGGAATACTTTTACCGCCGCACTCACCACCATATTGATAAAAGGAACAGCAGTCTTTCCCATTCCCTGGAGAACACCCGTAGTAACCTGCTGCACGCCCAAAAGAAACACGCCGAAACTCATGACCGCAATACAGGGACCGGCATCAGGAATTGCGTAAAGCATGGCAGAAATCGGTGTAGCGATGACACACATACCCACGAAAGAAGGAATCGTTATTAAGTTCGCCAGCCGCATGGCGGTATGCGTTCGTTTCAGGATCGTCTCGCTCTTATTTTGTGCCACCGCCTCGGAAATAACAGGAACAAGACTTGCCGCAAGGGATGCCGTAACAATAGTCGGCATATTCACGAGAGCTGTCGCCATACCTGTCAAATAGCCAAAAAGCGTGGTCGCCTCTTCCACGGAAAATCCTGCCACGGCCAGGCGGCGGGGCACGATGAAAAGATCAATACTCGATACAACAGGAAGCATAATATTGGCCAGCGAAACGGGGACTGCCAGTATCAAAAGGCGCTTCAGAATCGTTCCGACACCAAGAGGCTTTATATGAGAATCCTGCCGGGATGCCAGTTCTCTCCGCCAGCTCTTTGTCATAAAATAGCAGGCAATAAGTACAAGGATACCTATAAATGCACCGGGTGCCGCACCAAAAGTAGCACCAGCCGCGCCGTACTCCAAACCGTAAGGCATGAGCACAATGGCAAGAGCGATCATTGTAACAACACGGACAAGCTGTTCGACAATCTGCGAAACAGCGGTAGGCGTCATCATCTGGAGACCCTGGAAATACCCGCGGAGCGATGCCAGAAGCGTAGCACAAAGTACCGCAGGAGATAAAGCGATGAGCGACCAATAGGCTCTCTCATCAGTTACGACACCTGAATGGACGAGCCAGTCCGCGCCAAAATATAAAAGAGCGCTGAATACGATACCCGTAAGGGTAAGTGCCGTCATAGAGATACGGAATACTTTCTGTCCGCCCCAATAATCATTCACCGCGTTTCTTTCCGCCACCATGATGGAAATGGCCACGGGAAGTCCTGCCGATGAGATGGAAAGGCACAGCATATAAATGGGATAGGCCATCTGGTAGAGGCCGATCCCCTCTCCGCCAAGAAGCCTTGACAGATAAATTCTGCTGAATGCCCCGATAAACTTCACAATGATCCCCGCAACGGTCAAGATGAGGGCACCCTGAATAAATGAATTTTTACGCACGTTTTTCTCCTGAATATATTTCTTTCGTTATTTCTTCTATAAAATCCGACATCCATTTAGCAGTATTTCCCTGGATATCGGTCTTTTTAATTCTAACACGGGCAGGCGCGCCTGGCAAAAAATGAAGCTTCGACATATAAGAATGAGGCAGCCGGTTCATATTCCAGCGGCGCATCGGTTCTTCATCGGCCCATACAATGAGAAGCGTCTGTCCTTCATCAAGAATGCTACCGATTCCCAGACGTCTTGCCTGCACACGGATACGGGATACCAGGAACAGCCTTTCTGCCGGCCGGCTCGGACTGCCGAAACGATCTATGACTTCATCAATAAGATCGGTCAATTCCTCTTCCGATGCCGCCACGGCAAGACGGCGGTAAATTTCCATCTTCTGCCCCTCATTGCCGATGTAGTCTTCATCCAGATAGGCATCCTGGCGAAGTTCCACAGTGGTATCAGGCATTTTCTTGGGTACCGGTTTATTTTCCCGCTCTGCCCGCAGATGTGATACAGTATCCTCCAGCATATTGCAGTATGTGGCAAAACCTACACCTGCAATATTCCCATGCTGTTCTGCACCTAGGAGATTACCTGCGCCTCGGATTTCCAGGTCACGCATGGCAATTTTGAATCCGCTTCCCAATTCCGTAAATTCCCGGATCGTATTCAACCGTTTTTCCGCTGCTTCGGAAAGGACTTTCCCCCTGCGGTAGAAAAACCATGCACGCGCTATTTTTTCCGAGCGGCCTACGCGTCCCCGCATCTGATAGATTTGAGACAATCCCAGCTTATCCGCATCATAAACGAGCATCGTGTTTGCGTTAGGCTGGTCCACACCATTTTCAATAATCGTGGTACAAAGAAGAACATCATATTTCTTCTCGAAGAAATCCACCATGATTTTCTCCAATGTTCTGCCGTCCATCTGCCCGTAAGCAACGGCAATCGTCACATCAGAAGGCAGAATATCCCTCAAATGGGCTTCCATCGCCCGTATACTTTCTATACGGTTGTAAATAAAATAGGTCTGTCCGCCGCGTGCCTTTTCATGGAGAATGGCATCTTTCACAATAGTATCATCGTACTCTGTCACATAAGTCTGTATCGCATGGCGGTTCGCCGGCGGCTGTGTCATCGCCACCATATCCCGCACACCGGTAAGACTCATATGGAGTGTACGGGGAATAGGTGTCGCCGAAAGAGTAAGGACATCCAGCTTCTTTGACCAGGATTTCCATTTTTCTTTCTGCATAACGCCGAACCGCTGCTCTTCATCCACCACAAGAAGGCCAAGATGGCGGCATTCAATTTTTTTTGACAGAACGGCATGCGTTCCAATGACTACATCCATTTCTCCGCTTGCCAGTTTTGACAGTATTTCTTTTTTCTCCCGCATTGTCGTAAAGCGGTTTAATAGAGCAATATTAATCCCGAAAGAATCCATTCTTCCCTTAAAAGTTTTATAATGCTGACTCGACAGGACCGTTGTAGGGCAAAGAACCATCGCCTGGAAGCCGCTCATGACGCATTTAAAAACCGCCCGCATGGCGACTTCTGTCTTACCGAATCCTACATCGCCGCAAATGAGCATATCCATGGGCTGCGGCCGTTCCATACCGCGCTTTACCGCCTGTATGGCCTCCAACTGGTCATCCGTCTCCACAAAGGGAAACGTATCCTCAAACTCACGCTGCTCCGCCGTATCGGGAAGGAAAGAAATTCCCTCCGTGATTTCACGGTCTGCGTAAACGGCCAGCAATTTTTCCGCCAGTTCTTCAATCGATTTTTTTGCTTTCCTCCGTACTTTATCCCATTGGGCGCCGCCCATACGGTGAAGAGCAGGGGTCTGCCCTTCAGGACCGATATATTTTTCAAGACTGGCAATCTGCTCCATGGGGAGGTAAAGTTTGTCCGCCCCGGCATACTGGATGGTAATATAGTCCCTGTGGACACCTTCCAGTTCAATGGTTTTTACCCCGATATATTTTCCGATGCCATGGACACGCTGCACTACATAATCTCCCGGCTCCAGATCGGAGAAATATCGGATCTGTTTTCCTTTTCCTCCGGCTTTATACCGTCTTGCCTTCTGCTTTCCGAAGATATCTCCCGCTGTGATAAAAGCCATCTTCGCATCAGGCAGTTCAAAGCCGCCAGAAAGGACGCCATTGTACAACGTAACTTTTCCTTTTTGCACTTTTTGTGAAACAGGCACATGGTAATCCGACAGATATTGCTCCAATTCCTTCCGTTCCGAGCGGCGGGGCGTGAGAATAACCGCAGACCAGCCTTCCTTTAAAAGACGCGTCAGGTCATTGAAGAAAAGAGAAATCTGCCGCTGGTAATTCACCATGGTACGCCCCTTCCAGGTTGCGGTTTCTTTAACTTTGAAAAGATCCGCATCTCTTTTCAGGAAAGAAAACAAGATCTCCCTGTTTCTATATTTCCTGCCTGACCGCCCTGTCTTTACAAGACCTGCCCAATCAAAAGCTTTTTCTTTATTTTCAGCTTCTTCATGGAAATACTTCTTTAACTCTTCTTCACACCGCTGCGGCTCATCATAGAATACCCTGCCGCTATTCAGGTATGACAGGATGGAAGAAGAGCGTTCCCCGCGGATGACAGCGGGAAGAATGGATATATCGTCTCTTATATCAATGGAACGCTGTGTATCTTCATTAAAAACACGGATTCCGTCCACTTCATCATCAAAAAATTCGACACGGAAAGGATGACTTTCGTTAATGGCAAAAATGTCCACAATATCTCCGCGTACAGAAAAATGACCGCAACGCTCCACCTGATCCACCCGTTCATATCCCAGTTTTACCAACTTCCCCAGCAGTATTTCTCTTTCGATAACTTCGCCCATATGAATGGTCATCAGATTCTCAAGGATACCGGACGGACTGATAATTTTTTGCGCTGCTTCCACGACTGTCGCGATCACTGCTGCCCTGTGCCCGTCCAAAAGACCTGCAAGCCCCTTCATGCGGTCACGAAGCCGTTCTGTTCCTGAAAAAGTAACGTTGAATCCTGTTTCTTCCACCAGGGGAAAATAGTACAAATGTAAATCAGGCGCAAAGAACCGCAAATCCATTTCCCATCGAAATACATCTTTTTGAGACGGCACGATGATGATGGAAGGACTGTCTCCTTTCGCCGCCATCGCTGTTAAAAGAGCTTTCTGCGAATCTCCTGCGCCTGAAATCATAATGGGGTCTGCCAGGGAAAAAAGCTTTTCAACAGACCTGATATCCTTATGGCGGCATACCTCCTGCACCAATTCCGCGCCAATCATTTCATCAAAAACAAATTCTTCATTTTGTACACGGCCGGGCAAATCCGGCGCTGATGCTTCTGTCCGCAGATTAGCGATTTTTCTTATTTCGTCTGCCACGGATACGCTCCTTTCCCTGTAATTTCCTGTTTCACGATTTCCTTATCTCCGCCAAGTTCCCGGATCCTGCTTTGTATATCCTGTCCTTTAAAGATAAAACAAGGCATGATTTCCGCAAAAGGAACAAGCACAAAAAGCCGCTCCCATAAAAAAGGATGCGGTAATTTTAAAAATTCCGTCTGTTTTTCCACATTTTCGCCATAAAGTAAATCCAGATCCAATGTCCGCGGCCCCCATCTCATCATCCGTCTGCGGCCGAAAGCTTTTTCTGTATCCAGCAAAAGTTCCAGCAGTCCTTCCGGCGTATCCTGCCAGTCCGCTTCGATAACGGCATTCAGGAATTCCGCCTGATCTGTCTTTCCCCACGGTGGGGTTTTATAGAGAGATGATACCTTGCCGATGGAAAGAAGAGGCATGAGAGAAAGCTTGTGGAGCGCCGCGCCCATAATCTCTTCTGACGGTCCTTCATTGGATCCCATTGAAATGAAATACTTCATCTTTTTTTATGCAGCGTCACTGAAACATCTTTCAAAATACCGTGGATAGGTACGGACGGTTTATGCACGGTTGTTGCTACCTCTTCCACCTTAGAATAGCGTACGAGAATCTCTTCATTGATTTTTCCCGCCACCCGTTCCAAAAGTTTACAGGGCGTCCCCTCCGCAATAGACTGTACGAGAGAAAACACTTCCGCATAATTCACCGAATCTTCAATGTTGTCGCTTTCACCTGCACCGGACAAATCCAAGTCCATTTCCACATCGATGAAAAAGCGCTGTCCCAGGGTGTTCTCCTCAGAGTCAATCCCATGGTGTCCATAAAACGCCATTTCCTGCAATTTAATCTTATCCATTTCCGCCCCCAAGATTATATAACGGTGCAATTTTTCAACGCATCCCAGACTTTTGCCATCCGTACCGCCATAGACACATTATGGACACGGAGAATTGAACATCCTTTATTTATCCCCCATAACCCCGCGGCTCCGGTTCCCTCATCCCGTTCTCCCGCAGGCAAATCCAAAATAGCGCCGATGAACCGCTTTCTGCTTACACCAAGAAGCCAGGGGCAAGGGAACGCCCGCACCAGTTCATCCAGCCGCCGCAGCACTTCCATATTTTGATTCCCATCTTTGCCGAAACCGATTCCCGGATCAAGAATGATATTCTCTTCTTTCACACCGGCCTGCAGTGCGATGTCTAAAGACTTATCAAAAAATATTTTCATTTCTTCTATGACATCACCATTATAATTTGTATCCGCTTTGTTATGCATGACAATGACCGGTACCTGATGACAGCCCGCTACCTCTGCCATCTCCCCATGATCATACTGCAGTCCCCAAATGTCATTCATCATATGGGCACCCGCATGAAGGGCATAGTCTGCCGTTTTCCAATGATAAGTATCTACGGAGACGGGAACACGGCTTTCCCCCAAAACCACAGGCAGAAATATTTTCATTCTTTCTATTTCTTCTTCTGCCGTGAGCGGCTGACCGCCGGGACGTGTAGATTCCGCCCCTACATCAATAATGTCCGCGCCGGCATCTGTCATTTCCCTTGTATGAGATTGTGCCTTTTCCGCCGTATTCCACCTTCCGCCATCAGAAAAGGAATCGGGGGTTACATTCAATATCCCCATAATCAGCGTTTTTGCTGCAACTTCCAATCTCTTTCCGTCACACCACGTATAAGCCCGTTCCAATTTTCCTCCTTGCAGAAATCATAACTCCATACTCTGTAATATTGTTATTTTATCACCACCGGAAGACAGTAGCAATGAAATCGGACAACAAAAAAAGCGGTGCAACACCGCCTCCTTTGCGCAAGATGCTCATTGAGGAGTATGATCATCCGCAGCCGAATTGATAATCAGGGAAATAATCATCAAACCGGCTCGATGGACGTACATCCACCGCCATGGCATTTCCTCCATGTACTTTAATTATACATAAATTGTAAGAAAAGTCCAATATCAATTCATAAAAAAGATACCACATTATACCCGCACAAAAAGTTTTTGCAGGAGTGTTGCGGCACCGGCAGCCGCATCCAGCATCCTTTCCACATCCACCAGAATATCTTTCCAATAAATCATATAGGCAGCAGATTGTTTTTCCGTAAAAAGACGGCGGATTTCTTCCCGATAAAATTCATCTCCCCGTTCCTCAAAAACATAAATCTTCCTGCACCGCGCTTCCATTTTCATGTAATTTGCCGCCACGTCCCCCGTATAGTCCAGTACTTTCTTCATTTCAAGAAGAGCATCCCGCACCAACATGACCATGGAAGAAAATTCACGGGGTGTCGTTTCCACATTATACAAGGTAAAACGATCCACCACTTCATGAATTACATCAATAATGCCGTACATCTTCCCGATAAACCCGCGGGCAAATTCGATTTCTGCCGGATCCTTGTATACTTTGTACATGCGCTCATACAGTTTTCCCAAAGACGCGCGTGCTCTTTTTTTTATTGCGTGGAGTGCATCCACACCATCTTCTATTTCCATTTTCCCTTCGGTAATCCGCTGAAACACTTCTCCTGCTTCATAGGCATTTTCTGCCAGCATACCGAGCTGCTCAAAAAACTTTCCTTCTTTATTTGCCATAACGATTCCCCTTTACCATTTTGATATCCTCATTTTAACACATAAAAATACTTTCAGCGCAGTCTTTGGGCAATCGAAAAGCCTGTCTCAAACAGACAAGCTTCTCTACTCCTTACCTGCCGATTTTTTTATAAAGGGAAACAAGCTCCAATGCATCCAAAGCACATTCAAAACCTTTGTTGCCTGCCTTCAGCCCCGCACGGTTCAGTGCCTGTTCCACAGTGTCAGTCGTAAGAACCCCATAAAGAATGGGTACACCGGTGGAAAGCGATACCTGGGCAATTCCTTTCGTTACCTCTGTGGATACATAAGCATAGTGGTCCGTTTCTCCGCGAATAACGGCGCCAAGACAGAGAATCGCATCATACTTGCCGCTCTCCGCCATCTTTTTCGCAGTCAGGGGAACCTCAAATGCTCCCGGCACCCACGCCAGATCTACAGTATCCATATCTACTCCATGACGGGAAAGACCGTCTGCCGCGCCGTCAACCAGCTTGGATACAACCACCTCATTAAAACGGGTCGCTACGATACCCACTCTGATTTGTCCTTCATTATAAAGTCCTGAAATAATATTCATAAGCCGCCTCCTTCAGTAAATTATTTATGGGCATGAAGCATATGTCCCATTTTATCCTGCTTCGTCTGTAAATAAAATTTATCCTCGCTGTGCGGTTCCATTTCAATAGGGATCCGTTCTGCAATGGTAATTCCATATTCACTTACATCCCCGATTTTCTGCGGGTTGTTTGTAAGAATACGAATCGTTTCAGCACCAAGGTCATGAAGAATCTGGGCACCCGTCATATATTCCCGAAGGTCAGCGGCAAATCCGAGTTTCAGGTTTGCTTCCACCGTATCATACCCCTCATCCTGCAAAGCATATGCGCGGAGCTTATTGATAAGGCCGATGCCGCGTCCTTCCTGACGGAGATAAATGAGTACACCCCTGCCTTCCTTTGCAATCATTCTCATGGAAGTATCCAGCTGTTCACCGCAGTCACAGCGGAGAGAACCGAAGCAGTCTCCGGTGAGACATTCGGAATGGATACGGCAGAGAACGGGTCTGCCGTCATTTACATTCCCCATGGCAAGCGCCACATGATGTTCACGGTTGATGAGGTTCACATAGCCATATATACGAAACTTACCGTACCTGGTAGGCAGATCTGCTTCCGTGACCCGTTCAATAAGTTTTTCATGAATCTTTCTGTATTCAATCAGATCCTGAATACTGCCAATCTTCAAACCTTTTTCTTTTGCCAGTTTAAAAAGGCTTTTCTTATCAGACATCGCACCGCCTGCATCCATGATTTCACAGCAAAGACCTGCCGGTTTAAGTCCCGCCATTCTGGCCAGATCCACAGTGGCCTCTGTATGTCCCGGCCGTGCAAGAACTCCCCACGGCTTTGCTCTCAGGGGAAACATATGCCCCGGCCGTTTAAAGTCTGCTGGATTGGCTCCGTCTCTGACCGCTTCCATAGCCGTCATGGAACGGGCTGCTGCAGAAATCCCCGTTCCCGCATCCTTAAAATCAATTGACGTAAGAAATGCCGTCTGGTTGCTGTCCGTATTATGACGAACCATCGGAGCAAGATACAGCGCATCGGCAATTTCCCCCGCCATAGGCATACAAATCAAGCCTCTCGCTTCCGATGCCATGCGATTGATATTTTCAGGTGTAGCAAATTCAGCGGCGCAGATATAGTCTCCTTCATTTTCACGATCAGCAGGATCCTGCATGATGACAATATGCCCCTGTCTGATTTCCTCCACAATTTCTTCAATCGGATCAAATTTAAATTCCATAATGGCCTCCATACCCTAAATCCTTTAAACGTTTTGTTGTTACTCCCTCATGTTCTTTTTGCATGAGTTGCTCTATATACTTTCCCAAATAATCACACTCTATATTCACCGGGTCACCTATACGCTTAGCAGAAAGAACCGTCAGGCTTCCCGTATGGGGAATAAGGGAAATCATAAAAGATGAATCTCCCCTTTTTGCCACGGTCAGGCTGACACCGTCTACGGCAACAGAGCCTTTCTCAAGAATATACTTCATATATTTTTCTTCCGCCGAAAATGTCAGATTGAGAGCGATTCCTTCTTTTTCAGAAGAAAGAATACGTCCGGTAAAATCCACATGCCCCAGCACAATATGCCCGCCAAGACGGTCGCAGAAACGGAGCGCCCGTTCCAAATTCACAGGCGTCCCCGAGGCAAACAGGGAAAAGGCAGTACGCCGCATCGTTTCAGGCGTGACATCACAGGAAAACGTACTCCCGTCAAAAGCCGTTACCGTAAGACAGATTCCGTTGACAGCGATACTGTCACCCGCTTTCGTGCCTTCCAGCACTTTATGGCAGGCAATTGTAAGCCGGCAGGAACTTCCTGTGCGGTCCACCTTTTTAATCTGCCCGATTTCTTCCACAAGTCCGGTAAACATGGCTACGCCTGTCCTTCCGGCAGTCTGGCTTCCTGTGCTTCAGCCATTTTTTCTGCTGCTTTCTCCATTTTTGCAGGTTCCTTTATTTCCTCCTGCATTTTTTCCGGTTCCCGATCCCTTATTTCATTTTCAACAGCAGTGCTTCCTTTCTTCCCGGAGATATCCGCTTTAAACTTTTCAGGCAGCGGTCTTTCGGCGGGTACCTTTTTCCTCTTCTTTACATATCCTTCTACCACAAGATCCACACCGCTCCGCTCGGTACGGATATTTTCCAGCTGCACCGCTTCCGGAATAAGCGCCGCGCCTGTACCGCCGATTGCTCCAGGTGCGTCTTTCCCTCCAATAAGTATAGGCGCCATATAGAAACGGATTTTATCTACAATACCCGCTTCAAAAGCGGCTGCCGCCGTTTCCGCTCCACCTTCGAGAAGGATGCTGTCGATCCCTTTCACCGCCAGACCGATCATGGCCGCTTCCAGATCAACACATCCCTCCGTATCGCTGTCGGCAAAAATCACTTCAATCCCTTTTGACTGGAGATCCTTCACCTTTTCAGGCTCGGCGGAAGAAGTAGTCAGAACGATCACCCGTGAATCGCCGCCGAAAACACGAGACTCCATGGAGACGGATAATTTGCCGTCTGCGATGATGCGGACAGGATCTTCCAATCCCTCCGTCCGTGCCGTAAGCAGAGGATCATCTGCGGCAATCGTTCCCGCCCCTGCCATGACAGCCGCATACAGACCGCGCAGCGTACGAACTTCTTCTCTTGATTCTTCCGATGAAATCCACTGCGACTTTCCCGTATGGCATGCCGTTTTTCCATCCATGGACACTGCTGATTTGTACAGGACGAAAGGTTTCTTTTCTGTAATAAATTTCATGAAAACTTCATTTAAAACCTGCGCCTCTTTTTCCATCACACCAGTCGTCACGAAAATCCCCGCATCTTTCAGCTTCCGGATACCCTTTCCCGACACAAGCGGATTTGGATCCTGCATGGCAACCACGACACGCTCAAGATTCTTGGATGCGATGAGATCCGCACAGGGCGGCGTCTTTCCATAATGACAGCACGGTTCAAGCGTCACATAAAGAGTCGCTCCGGCGGGATCAGCCCTGCAATCGGCAAAAGCATTGACTTCCGCATGGGGCCCGCCATAAAATTCGTGCCATCCTTCACCGATGATTTCGCCGTCTTTTACAAGTACCGCGCCCACCATAGGATTCGGACGGGTATGTCCCATCCCGTTAGCCGCCAGCTCCAGCGCCCGCGCCATAAACTTTTTGTCATCATCGATCCGCATAAAAAACCTCCCGTCTTCAGGGAGGCTCTTACGAAATCAGAAAAACAATCTTCTCCCATCCAGACTGTACTGTCGGCTTTGGAATCACACCAAATCAGCCATACGGCTCGTGGGCTCAGGAAAACCTTTACCACCGGTCGGGAATCACACCCTGCCCTGAAGATACATAATTGGAAACACACAAACTGATGCCTGTATATTCCTTAAACCTATTCAATTATAGCAAACCCATGAATAAAATCAATAAAAATCCCGTCAACAGTTATCCAAGCCGGGAAAGCACAGCATCAAGCACTTCCTTTGAAATGTCATCCGTACTCCGCAATCTGCCATCCGCCATGCAGGAAATACGCAGCCAGTCATAAGTTTCACAAAGTACCTGGTACGCATCGCAGCATTTTTCAAGATATGCCGAATGCTGCTCATGGATATCCATAGACCCGCCCTGCTTTGCCCGCTCACGAACCAATTTTTTGGAAACAGCCGGCGGTACATCAAGAAGAATCACCACATCCGGACGGGGAAGCTCCAATTCTTCATATTCCATATGATCCAGCCAGGAAAGGAACTCTTTCCGCTTTCCTTCATCATCGTACTTCGTCATCTGGTGAACCATATTGCTCGTCGTGTACCGATCGGCAATCACGACCCCCCCGTTTTCATAGAAAGATTTCCACTTCATTCGAAACGAAGCAAAACGATCCACCGCATAGAGCATGGACGCCGCATAAGGATTCACATCCCCCGGCGCTCTGCCGAAATCACCGTTCAGGTACATTTTCACCAGCGCCGAGGAAGGACTTCCATAATCAGGAAAAGAAATATGCATGACATCTTTTCCCCTCTTAATAAGATGATCCTCCAAAAGTCCTGACTGCGTCGCCTTCCCGCTTCCATCAATGCCTTCAAGCACAATCAATTTCCCATTCATGATATCTCCCGTACAAGATCTTTTGTCTTCTATTTTACCATACTGTCCAATGGCGATAATCCTCTTCCACACGATAGACGATCTTGGATTTTACAACAGCTGAATAATTTTTTGAGTCAAAACGGATTTCTACACGTATCCATAATAAAGAACCGTGAACATAAAGAGTCCTTCTCTATATTCACGGATATCTTCATCTCCCCCGTTTGGGATTAAATTCATTCATAGCTTTGTCCACAGTGGTTTCTAACGCCCGTTCCACGGAATCAGCAGTATATTTCTTTGCGGCTTCGATACGTTCAATTTCTTCACCATAAGGCCGGCCAAGAACATGCTCAATAACGGTATGCCCGTCCTTCGGATGTCCCACCCCGATACGGAAACGGACGAATTCCTCCGTGTGAAGGCCGGCAATCAGGGATTTAATGCCATTATGCCCGCCGGCAGACCCCTTCTTTCGAATCCGTGTTTTCCCCGCCGGCAAATCCAAATCATCGCAGATGATATAAATATCTTCTGCAGGTATTTTGTAGTAATTGGCAATCGCTCCTACTGCGTCCCCGCTGAGATTCATATAAGTCAGCGGCTTCACCAGAAGCATCTTTTCGCCGAACCTTACAACGGAAGCGATCTCCGCTTTCATGTCCGTTTTCCAGATATTCACAGACCAGCGGCGGGCCAACTCGTCAATAACATCGAATCCCATATTGTGGCGGGTATGTTCATATTCTTTACCGGGATTCCCCAGTCCTGCCACCAGTTTCATTTATCGAAAAGGGCGCTGACGGAAGCGTCATGGAAAATACGAAGAATCGCTTCCCCAAGGAGAGGCGCCACGGACAGCACTGTCAATTTATCCTGCATTTTTTCTTTTTCTATGGGCAGCGAATTGGTCACTACCAATTCTTTCAACACAGATTCTTTAATTCTTTCTGTCGCCGGATCGGTCAGCACAGGATGGCATACAGCCGCATACACACCGGCAGCACCGTACTCCATGAGTGCTTTCGCACCTTCACAAAGGGAGCCTGCCGTGTCTACGATATCGTCAACAACGAAGCAGTTTCTCCCTTTTACGTCGCCGATAATATTCATAACCTTTGCTACGCCCGGTTCCGGACGGCGTTTTTCAATAATAGCGATAGGCGCGCCTACGCGGTCAGCCAGATCTCTGGCGCGGTTTACACCGCCCAGATCAGGGGATACGACCGTCAAATTTTCCAGATTCTTGGATTTTACATAATCGGCAAGCAGCGCTGCAGAAGCCAGATGGTCTACAGGGACATCGAAGAAGCCTTGGATCTGTCCCGCGTGGAGATCCATGGTCACCACTCTTGTAACACCGGCCGTTCCAAGCAGATCCGCCACCAGTTTCGCGCTGATCGGTTCTCTGCCGCGGGTTTTCCTGTCCTGGCGGGCATAGCCGTAATAAGGGACGACCACGGTAATATTACGTGCCGAAGCTCTTTTAAGCGCATCCACCATAATCAACATTTCCATCAGGTTATCGTTTACCGGTGAACCTGTCGGCTGGATGATGAAACAGTCTTTGCCACGGACACTTTCATTAATCATGACCTGTATTTCGCCATTATTAAATCTTCCGCACAAAGACTTTCCAAGCGGAACGCCGATATAATCTGAAATTTCTTTTGCAAGAGCCGGATGCGCGGTTCCTGTGAAAATTTTCAGTCTCGATGTACCTTCCATATCCATTTATGATGCTCTCCTTTTCTCCCCTGCGGGATCTCCGACAATAACTCCCCCATGCCGTCTTCATGGCAGCATTTCTTATATTATATACCCTTTCTCAAACAGAAACTATCCTGCTTGGACGGAAATATAAAACAGGCTAATCTTTATATGTATCTTCTTTTACCCAATTTTCAATATTCACCTGCTTTGCCCTGCCCACAGCAAGCGCTTTGGCAGGAACATCCTTCGTAATCGTCGAGCCCGCGGCGGTAAACGCCCTTGCCCCTATATGAACCGGTGCCACAAGATTTGTATTGCACCCGATGAATGCATGCTCATCAATCGTGCAGCGGTGCTTATTTTTTCCGTCAAAGTTTACCGTTACCGTTCCGCATCCGAAATTCACGTTTTTCCCTAAATCGGAATCGCCGCAGTAAATCAGGTGCGGCAGTTTCGTGCCATCGTCCACGTCGGAATTTTTCACTTCCACGAAATTCCCGATTTTAATATCATTGTGCAGACAGGTCTCGGGACGTAAGTGGACAAACGGCCCGATTTCATTATTATCTCCCAATTCACAGGAATGGGCATATACACGGTTTAAATGATTACCATCACCGCAAATCACATCGGTAAGCTGCGTATCGGGACCAAGAGTACAGTTTTTCCCTACTTTTGTTTTCCCCTGCAGCATTGTTCCCGGTAAAATCACCGTATCCTGTCCCACTTCTACATCCTGCTCGATATATGTACTGTACGGATCGGTGACTGTGACACCTGCCGCCATCAGGTCTTCCGCTTTACGGATGCGAAGGATGCGGTCAGCTTCTGCCAACTGGATACGGGAGTTAACGCCCATTGTCTCGCTTGCGTCTTCAGCTGCAACAGGAATCACTTTCCGCCCCGCCTTAATTAATATCTCAAACACATCAGTCAGATAATATTCACCCTGGGCATTTTTATTGTCTACCTCCCCCAAAGAATCGAGCAAAGCACCTGTTTTGAATACATATGTTCCCGTATTGATTTCATGGACAGCCAGCTGCTCCGGCGTACCGTCCTTCTGTTCTACAATAGAAGTCATATGTCCTTTTGCATCGCGGAGAACCCTTCCGTATCCGAAAGGATTGTCCATGATTGCCGTCAGGACAGCCGCGGCGCCGTCATGATCCCTGCACGCACAAACGAGACCTTCGATCGTTTCCCTGCGCAAAAGAGGTGTATCCCCGCAAACCACAAGCACATACCCGTCACGATTATCTTTAAACAAAGGAACCGCCTGCATCACCGCATGGGCGGTTCCCAGCTGTTCCTCCTGATGGACGAAATAAATATTTTCTCCGGCAAGCCTTTCACGAACAAGTTCCTCTTTGAATCCCGTGACAACCACACATTTTTCAGATCCTGCCTTTTTTACCGTACGAATGACCTGCTCCGCCATAGGGACGCCGCAAACTTTGTGCAGAACTTTCGGCCATTGCGACTTCATTCTTGTACCCTGGCCTGCAGCCAAAACGACCGCCGTCAAACTCTCCATATTGCCTCCCGCCGTTTTTTACAACGCGCATATATTTTCAGAAAATAGATTACCTCATAAAACAAGTTTTCCCAATTTATTTTAGCAAAACAGACTTGCTGCCGCAATACAAAAGCCGCGTGTCCGTTCTTCACCACGCAGCTCTTTATCACTTAACTTAAAACTTCAGGAAATAAGGTAAACGGTAATATTATCTCTTGACCCCCACTGGTATGCCTGCTCCAGGTTGTCCACACCGACATCGATAACATATCCTTGTATGGCTCCGCCGATATCATCACAAATGGCATAGCCGTATCCCTCGATATATACGATACTCCCCAGAGGAATCACATCAGGGTCTACCGCCGCATGCCCTTTCCCTGCATAGTTTCCCAAGGCGGTACGGCCGGAGCCGCCGCCGTCCGTCGGCGTGTATGCCGTAGATTTCATTTGAAATGATTTTTTATACTTCCCCGTAAATTTTGGCGCATTTTCCAAACGTTCCCACACATTGGTATCTGCCATTCCTGTCCTTTCCAGTTTTTCTTCCGCCTGCAATTTACGGACCGCCTCTGCTGTTGCCGCTCCGTAAATACCATCAGAACCGCCAGGATTATACCCGTGCAGAAGGAGCCTGTTCTGTAATTTAACGACGCGCTTGCCCCGATCTCCTGCTTTTAACGTGCCGCCGCCCGCAGAAGGAGCGCTTAACCCGCCGAGCAGTTTCCACGTAGCATCATCCACATTTCCTGTAACGGATAAACCATGTTCTTCCTGCAGTGCGCGCACGGCGCTTTCTGTGTCGTTACCGTAAATGCCGTCTGCTTCCCCGTCCAGATACCCCGCGCGGCGGAGCTTATTCTGTAATGTTTTGATCTCACTCCCGCGGTCACCTTTTGTATAATGCATGTCTTTTTTATTCTTTTGTTCCTTCTTTATTTCCTTTTTGTTTTCTTTCTTTGCCTCTCCCGTTTCTCCCCCTCCCAAAAGGGAAAGTGTCTGTTCATCTACAGCTCCCGACACCGGAAGTCGGTGGTCTTTTTGGAACTGTTCCACGGCAGCCGCCGTGCCGCTGCCATAGATACCGTCAGAAGCGCCAGTGAGATAGCCTGCCGCCGCAAGACGGTCCTGCAGTTCAGCAATCATATCCCCCCGATTTCCCTGGGCATATACGATCCCGCCTCCATCACGATACCCTTTCCCGTCATCTTCTTTCAGCTTTGCCTGTGTGCTGTCATCTGCTTTTCCCGTAACAGGGAGTCCATGATCTTTTTGAAATTCCGATACCGCCTTCACCGTGGTCGATCCATAGTCGCCATCTACCGTACGCGCCAGATATCCCGCTTCTACCAGATCATTCTGCAAGGATTCCACAGCGGCGCCACGCATTCCCATGTGAAGAATTTCTGCCGATACGGAGCCTGCCATACACAGCCATAAGGCCGCAGCAAGTTCCAAAATATATAATTTACGCATTTCTTTTACCTCCGTAAAAAATTCATGTGTATTTTACCATGGACGATATTTTTTTGTAAAAATTCCTCAGAATGAAATACCATTCAATACGCAAAAACCGCGGTGAAGTCATCGCGGTTCTCATTCCTATTATTTTCTATACAGCCCCATGGCATGAATTGCATTTTCATACGTCATGTGGGCTTTCACACGGGCGCGGACGGCACCGTCATCAAGAATGGCATCCAGTTCGGGAGTTCCTGTAAGTTCATCATATCGGGAACGGATCGGACTAAGTTCTTCTACTACCAGATCAGCTACATCTTTCTTGAACGTGCCGTATCCCTGTCCGTCATACATCGTTTCTATTTCTTCAAAAGTCTTTCCGGAAATAGCCGAATGGATACTCATCAGATTGGAAACGCCGGGCTGGTTCGCCTTGTCATAGTGGACATGCGCCAATGAATCGGTGACTGCCTTCTTTATTTTCTTCACAATTACATCTGCCGTATCCAGCATATGGATGGTCGCCCATTCATTATCATCAGACTTACTCATTTTACCTGTCGGCTCCTGAAGGCTCATGACTCTCGCCCCGCCCTGGGGGGCCCACATTTCAGGAATGGTGAATACTTCGCCATACTTGCGGTTAAAACGTTCCGCCAGATCCCTTGTAATTTCCATATGCTGGCGCTGGTCTTCACCAACCGGCACGAGATTTGCCTGATACAGGAGAATATCGGCAGCCATAAGGGGCGGATATGTTAAAAGTCCCAGGGGAATAAACCCCTCTTTCTTTTCCTCTTTCTGTGCTTTTGACTTATACTGCGTCATGCGTTCCATTTCTCCCACATACGCACTGCAAATCATCATCCACCCAAGCATGGCATGCTCCGGTACTTCCGACTGGACAAAAATCGTCGCCTTCTTCGGATCCATCCCTGCCGCGATATAGAGTGCCGCCAGATTCCGTGTCCGTTCATGAAGCAGTGCCGGATTCTGGGGAACAGTAATCGCGTGCTGGTTTACAACACAATAGTAACATTCCGCTGTTTCCTGAAAAGGGATAAAATTTTTCAATGCCCCCAGATAGTTTCCTAAAGTTAAAGAACCGCTGGGCTGGATTCCCGAAAAAATAACATCCATTATGTATCTATGCTCCTTATTCCACAGTGACCGATTTGGCCAGGTTACGGGGCTTATCCACGTCATTGCCCCGTTTGATACCGGTATAGTATGCAAGAAGCTGCATAGGAATGACAGAAAGAATAGGGGCGATAAATTCGTCTACTTTCGGAATTCTCACGATCCCTGTAGTATATTTTTCAAGCTCATGATCATCATCATAACCGATTCCCAGTACATCTGCACCGCGGGCGCGTACTTCCTGTATATTGCTGTACATCTTAGCTCTCACATTATTCTGTGTTGCCACGGCAATAACCGGCGTTTCGGCAGAAATAAGAGCCAGCGTGCCATGCTTTAATTCACCGGCCGCATACGCTTCCGCATGGATATAAGAAACTTCTTTCAGTTTCAGTGCTCCTTCCATGGCAATGGCATAGTCAATAGAGCGCCCAAGATAAAAAATATCTTCTGCTTTAATCAGGCGGTCCGCCACCTCAGACATATGTTCCTTTTCAGTAAGCACTTCTTCAATCTGCTTCGGCAGCTCAAGCAGAGCGGCAGTCAGCTTCCTCACCAGTTCCAAAGAAATACTCTCTTTTACCTGCCCCATATAGAGAGCAAGCATCAAAAGGGAAACCAGCTGTGTAGTATATGCTTTTGTAGATGCCACGGCGATTTCCGGACCGGCCAGTGTGTAAATGGCCACATCTGTTTCACGGGCAATGGAAGATCCGATAGAATTTGTCACCGCGATGCTCTGGGCACCAAGACGCTTTGCTTCTTTCAGCGCCGCCAGTGTATCGATCGTTTCACCGGACTGGCTGATAACGATACATAACGTCCTTCCCGTCGTCAAAGGACGGCTGTATCTGTATTCCGACGCGATTTCCACGGAAACCGGAATTTTCGCGAACCGTTCGATATAGTGCTTTGCCACCAGCCCCGCATGATATGCCGTACCGCAGGCAGTGATCAGAATATTGTCAATATTTTCAAGACTGTTTTTCGTCCAATTCAGCTTATCAAAAAACACAGTGCCGTCTTTTTTCAAATGAATTTTTACAGTATCACGGACTGCTTTCGGCTGTTCATAAATTTCTTTCAGCATAAAATGGTCAAATCCGCCCTTTTCCGCCGCTTCCGCCGACCAGGTAACCTCCTGTACTTTTTTTGAAATAGGAAGACCGTCAGCACTGAACACGGAAACACTGTCTTTTTTTACGACCGCAATCTCCCCGTCATTTAAAATATAAATACGGCGGGTATAATTAATCACTGCAGGAATATCGGATGCAATGAAATTCTCATCTTCGCCAAGACCTATAATCAGCGGATTATCTTTCTTTGTGCAGATAATCGTATCGGGATCGGCATCATGCATGAATACAAGAGAATAAGAACCATCGATTACAGCAAGCACCTTGCGGACGGTAGAGAAAAAATCACCGTCATCAAGCTCTTCCGCCAAATGGGCAACGACTTCGCTGTCCGTTTCAGACTTGAATACATGGCCTTTTTTCAGAAGATCTTTTTTCAAATCCATGTAGTTTTCAATAATGCCATTGTGAACGATGACAAAATGATTATTTTCATCCCCATGGGGATGGGCATTCACATCTGATGGTTTGCCGTGAGTTGCCCATCGGGTATGCCCGATACCGATATTTCCACGTAAAGGATGGGACTCCAGCGCCTTTTCCAAATTTACCAGACGTCCCGCTTTTTTCTCAATCTCGATTTTCCCATTTTCATACACGGCAATGCCTGCCGAATCATAACCTCTATATTCCAGACGGCGCAGACCTTCTATCAGGAAATCGGAAGCATTTCCATTTCCCACATAGCCCAATATACCGCACATAATATTTCCTCCTGCAAAACTCCAATAAATGAATCATTTATTTCAAAATTCAGCCATGTAATACTAAGTCATTATACCACAACCAGGCAATATTCAGTGTTCCGATAAGCTACCGGCACCCCCGTTTTCTCAGAAAGAATTTATGATACCCTCGACATCCTGGAGTTCCGAAATACCTGCAAGAGCCGTCATAATACCGATAACAAACAATGCAGTAATCAGCATGCCGCAGAGAAGGAAAGGAGAAATACTGATAAAAAAGGCTTTCCCTTTCCCAAACCCGTAATTTGCGCGGATAGCAAGGATGTCTAAGAAAAAGCTCCAGACAACAATAGCAAAGACAGCAAATCTGTGAATGCCGTCCAGGCCAAACTGTCCTATAAGAGAAAAGAAAACGGAAAAAGCATAAGGGATCGACGCACACATGAACCCCGCCGTAATCCCTCTTGCCGTTCCCCGCCCGCCAAGGAGTCCGGAAATATAATCCACCACGGCGCTGTGTAGCAAAAGGAGAGAGCCTGTCCCGACAAAAGATGCCAGAAAAGCCGCCACAAAACTTCCTGCCTCCACGGAAGAAAGAGCAAGAAGCAAAATCACGAACCCCCAGATGATACTGCTTTCTTTCATTTTTTCACCGGTAGTCACATCAGACATCGCGTCTGTGGGATGGGCAAGCAAACGGTATATTAAATCTAAAACTGTATTCATCATAGCTCCTTACCGAACAGAGGGTGCCGGCGTCTGGGAAAACGTGCCCCATATATTATCTGAAATGTTTTTTGCTAAACTCCTCACAGCACTGTCCATTTCCCCTGCAAGGATATTTTTCCAGGATGTTCCTACGGAATATCTTTTCACAGGTACATTATCCCCTTCTATTCCGGCAACGCCTCCCGCATAATTCAAAGCGTCATAATAGTTTCCCATTGCGTCAACCAGCCCCAGTTCCATAGCCTGCTGGCCGGTAAGAATCCGTCCGTCAGCCACACTTCTTACACGGCTTTCTTCCATACGTCTTCCGTCAGCCACGGTCTTCACAAACTGGCTGTAAATATCATCCACCATGGTTTGAAGCATTTTCTGCTCGTCTCCTGTCATGGGCCGGTACATAGAAAGAATATCCTTATGGGCACCGCTTTTGATTTTTTCATTTTTTACACCCAGCTTATCCATAAGCTCTTCAACATTCGTATAATCCATGTACACGCCAATACTTCCTGTCAGGGTAGCAGGATTGGCAAAAACATAATCGCCTTTGCTGGCGAGCCAGTATCCTGCAGAGGCACACATATCCCCCATGGAAACGACGATCGGCTTTCCCGCATTCTTAATCTTGTCCATTTCTTCCGCAATTTCCTGCGTTGCTCCCGTAGAACCGCCGGGACTGTTAATGCGGAGAAGGACGCCCTTTACCCGATTATCCTTCCGCGCCTGTTCCATTTCATACATCACCTGCTCGCTGGAAACGCCTTCTGACGCCCCCAGGAGAGTCCCATTGCGGGGACCGCCGTAAATAGTACCATCAATGCGGATTTCCGCCACATAGTCCTTACCCTTCCCGATGGCGGACGTCTTTTTCCATTCAGGCATAAAACCTGCCGCTGCAGCGGAAATAACAAGAACCGCCAGCATCACCATGATCCACTTTTTAATTTTACTATCCATTGTTAATCTCCTATCTTGTCATTTCATTATACCATCATCATGAATACAAGAAAAATCAAGCCAGAAAAAAAGGTTTCTCCAAAGATGTTTCCATCATTCAGCGAAACCTTTTCTGGTGACCGGTATGGGATTCGAACCCATACTCTCTGCGCTGAGAACGCAGCGTCTTAACCGTTTGACTAACCGGCCATGTGTTCCATATTATAACCGGCACTGACTGAAATTTCAAGTATTTTTTACATACATGGTTTCCGATCCCCCTTGTTTTTTTCATAGAGAATCAAAAGACCTTTCAAAGTAAGCATGGAATCCACCCTGTCAATCGTTCGGGATGCGCCCGCCATAAGCGTCGCCAGACCGCCTGTAGCAATGACCTTGATATCGTTCCGTTTCATTTCCGCTTTAATACGGGTAACGATTTCATCAATCTGTCCCACGAAGCCGTAGTAAATCCCTGCCTGCATGGCAGACACGGTATTTCGACAAATAATGGAATTCGGTTTTAACAGTTCGATACGCGGCAGTTTGGACGCCCGTTGGAAAAGGGCTTCCATGGAAATACTGATCCCCGGAGCAACAGCCCCTCCAAGATAATTCCCTTTTTCATCGATGACACAAAACGTTGTCGCCGTTCCCAAATCGATAACAATAAGAGGGCACTTATATTCAGCGATGGCGGCTACCGCATTAACGATACGGTCAGCCCCCAAATCTTTCGGGTTGTCATAAAGGATATTCAGCCCCGTTTTAATCCCCGGTCCTACAAGAATGGGATTCACGCTGAAATAACGGCGCGAAAGAGATTCAAGGATAGGAATAATCGGCGGTACCACTGTTGAAATAATGACATCTTCAATATCGGAAAACTGAAGTCCGTTAATACGGAACAGCGTTCCCAACACACTGGCATAGCCATCAGCAGTCTGGAGTGTATCCGTTGCCAGACGCCAGTGATTGAGCAATTCCTTTCCACGGTAAATACCACAGACAATATTTGTATTCCCTACATCAAAAGCAAGCAGCATTATTCATCGCCTCTCAGAATAAAGGTGCCTCCGGATCCGGATTTCCCCTCTTGGTTTATAAATCACGAAACCGTAATTTATCACATGTGTATCATGCAATAAAGACTCGATTCTGTCAAGCAAAAAAGGCAGAGGATCCGCCTTTCATTAAATTTATTCATTTAAAAAGAGTCCCGCGTTTCGGAGTGCTTTTTGTATACGTATGCCGCAGAATACACCGGCGGCCACTTTGATGAGATCAAATCCGATAAAGGGGAAAACGGTCATCGTAAGGGCTGTCCAAAGCGGCATTCCTTTCCCCAAACCAAGAGAAAAGTACATCATGAACCAAACTGTCCCCAACGCGTAGCAAAGGATGAGCCCCAGAAGCGCAAATACTCCCTGGGTGAAAAAGCGGCTTTTTTCTTTAAGATATATCCCGCTGAAACCGGCCATAAGAATAAATCCGATATAATAACCGCCCACAGGGCTCAGGAAAATACCAACCCCTGCCTTGCCCATCGTAAGAATGGGAACGCCCAGTGCGCCAAGAAGAAGCCACACGGAAATGGAAACCGCGCCCCATTTCCAGCCAAGGACACCACCGGCAAAAGCACAAACAAACGTCTGTAATGTAACCGGCACCGCCCCGACGGGAAAAGCGAACTGGGAAAGTACCGCCATAATTCCCGCAAATAAAGCGGCACCCGACATATAATGAAATTTATTTCTGTCCATAAATTATTTTACTTCTTTTCTGTTTTATCTTTGCGGAATTGGCGCATCTGCCGGACGGATGGAAACATCGCCTGCCATTACGCGGCGGACTTCCCTGCCGGTATCTACCAGGAGGCAGCCGTCATCATCAATATCCACAGCTTTGCCGGTATAATTATCATTGCCGAAAATCACGCGCACCTCTTCGCCAAGAGTCACGGATAATTTCCGCCAGTCATCAAGTACGCGGCCAAACCCTTCTGTCTGCGCCAGCTTATACTCCGCTTCCAGCTCGGCCAGGACGGCCGCCAGCAAATCCCGGCGGGACACATTAACCCCTTCGTTCAGGAAAGACGTCGCATGGCCGCGGAAATCTTCAGGGAATTCCTTTTCCTTCATTCCCGTATTGATGCCGATTCCCATAATAATATAATCAATCTTTTCCATAGAAGCCGACATCTCGCAAAGCATCCCCACCAATTTCTTCCCATGATAGAGAATATCGTTGGGCCACTTGATACCTGCATCAGCAAGTCCGAGACGGCGGATACCGCGGCAGACTCCTACTGCTGCAAGGAGCGTGCTCTTTGATGCCTCCATCGGGAAAAACGTGGGACGGAAAATGACAGAAAACCAAATCCCTTTCGCAAAAGGAGAATAAAAATGCCTTGTAAGGCGTCCGCGGCCGGTCGTTTGTTCCTCTGCCACGACGATCGTCCCCTCTTCCGCGCCTTCCCTTGCAATCTTTTTGGCTTCTTCATTTGTGGACGGTGTCGATTCAAAATAAACCACTTTCTTTCCAAGCGTTTCCGTATGGAGAACACTGGCAATTTCCAAAGGTGTCAGTAAATTCGGCGCATAAATCAGCCGATATCCTTTCCGTGTGCTTGATTCAAAAATATATCCCCTGCTTTTCAGAATATTGATATGCTTCCAGATTGCTGTACGGGATACGTTTAAATCTCTGGATATCTGTTCCCCCGACACATAATTTCCATTTGCTTTGCGGAAATACTCCAGTATTTCATTGCGCATAATATCCTCCTTTTCCTTTCAGAACTTTCCTTCATTATAATTTTCGACAATCCCTTCGTCAACTTATTTCATTTACGACCTTTACATTAAAAAGAGAGCCGTTTTGGAGGCTCCCTTTCTTCTTTTTACAAAATGTAATTTGATGTATCCATATCCTTCGTGATTTCCCCAAGCTTTTGCCTCACATAAGCACCGTCAATGGTAACTTCTTTATTTTCCAGCTCAGATGCTTCAAAAGACAGCTCCTCCAGTACCCGCTCCAGAATCGTATAAAGCCGCCTCGCACCGATATCTTCCGTTTCCGAATTCACCGCAGATGCGATTTCCGCAATCGCACTGACAGAATCTTCCGTAAACGTCACTGTGACGCCTTCCGTTTCCAAAAGCGCCGTGTACTGCCGGATCAAAGCCTGCCGCGGTTCTGTTAAAATCTTCCGCAGATCCTCCTCTGTAAGGCTTTTTAATTCTACACGGATCGGGAACCGTCCCTGCAGCTCAGGAATCAAATCGCTCGGTTTTGATACATGGAACGCACCAGCCGCCATGAAAAGAATATGATCCGTCTTTATTCGTCCGTACTTGGTCTTCACCGTCGCCCCTTCCACAATGGGAAGGATATCCCGCTGCACCCCTTCACGGGATACGTCAGGCCCGCCGGATGCACCGTGTCTCCCCGCAATCTTATCGATTTCATCAATAAAAATAATGCCCCGTTCTTCGGCAAGCGCAACTGCCCTGTCACGGACAACATCCATATCCACCATCTCTTCGGCAGAAACCTCCGCAAGAACAGTTTTGGCCATGCGCACTGTCATTTTCCTCTTCTTCATCTTTTTCGGCATCATGGATGCGAATATTTGAGAAATCCGATTCGCCTGTTCATTGTCCGCTGTATCTTCAATGTTTCCTTTTTCTTCCAATTCCACTTCTATTTGACGGTCGTCCAATTCGCCGCTCCTGATACGGGCAAGCAGATCCTTTCTTCTCTCCCTTTCCCCTTCATCTGAAACACCTGTCTTCTCCGCCTTTTCCCCTAAAATAATTTCCATAGGAGATCTCGTTTCCTTTTTCTTTGCAGGCCACATGATTTCAGCAATTTTCTGCACCGTCGCCTCTTCCGCATCTTTCCCGTGACGGCCTGATTCCTGCTTCTTCACAAGGCGCACCGCTTCTTCCGCCAGGTCGCGCACCATAGATTCCACATCGCGGCCCACATAGCCGACTTCCGTGTACTTCGTCGCTTCCACCTTTACGAAAGGGGCACCCGTCAAAGCAGCGATACGGCGGGCAATTTCCGTTTTCCCCACTCCGGTGGGACCGATAAGAAGAATATTCTTCGGACTCACTTCACGGGCAATCTCTTTAGGAAGCCGGCTGCTGCGCCAACGATTCCGCAGGGCGACAGCGACAGACCGTTTCGCATCCTGCTGTCCCACAATGTATTCATCAAGATATTCCACAATTTTCCGTGGTGTCAGATCCTTCATCCTATTTCCTCCACAATCACATTATGATTCGTATATACGCAGATATCCGCCGCCACATGGAGTGACCGTTCCGCAATTTCCCGCGCCGATAAATCCGACACCGAACACAAAGCGCGAGCTGCGGCAAGAGCATAATTCCCGCCGCTCCCGATTGCCAGTATGCCGTCATCCGGCTCGATAACCTCTCCGCTGCCTGATACAAGAAATAAATGGTCGCCATCCGTCATAATCAAAAGAGCTTCCAGCTTTTGGAGCACCCGATCCCGCCTCCACTCTTTGGCGAACTCCACGGCAGCACGCACCAGATTTCCATTGCAATCAGAAAGTTTCCCTTCAAATTTGTCAAAAAGGGCAAATGCATCCGCCACGGAACCGGCAAATCCGGCGATGACCTTTCCATGATACAGGCGGCGCACCTTCCGCGCCGTATTCTTCATCACCACGGCATTGCCCATCGTAACCTGACCGTCACCGGCCACAGCCGTATGTCCGTCTTTCTTTACAGCCAGTATCGTTGTTGCAGTAAACATATTTCCTCCTTGTACTTCTATGGTTGACTTCCTTTATTATACTCCCGCGATAAAAGCCGTTCCCCCAAAAGAAACGGCTTTGTTCTATTTCTTTATAAATGCATCCAGAACGGACAATGCCCGCACCGCCAGCTTTTCATTCTTTTCTCTTTTCTTCACTCTTTCAGGCAAAGGAGGCAGCAATCCGAAATTCACATTCATCGGCTGGAAATCTTTTCCGATGAAATGAGAAATATAATGGCAGAGCGCGCCAATTGCCGTCTCCTGCGGGAATGCCCGCGGCTCCTTCCCCGCCGCCCGCGCGAAAGCGGAATAGGCTGCCGCGATTCCCGATGCCGCCGATTCTACATACCCTTCGACGCCTGTCATCTGCCCTGCAAAGAAGAGTCCCTTCCGTGCCCGCGTCTCCATGGTGGCTTCCAATAAATTGGGCGAATGGATATAGGTATTCCGATGCATCACGCCATAGCGGACAAACTCCGCACCAGCAAGTCCGGGAATCATGCCAAAAACCCGTTTCTGCTCGCCCCATTTCAGATGAGTCTGGAAGCCGACAATATTGTACATCGTATCTTCTTCATTATCCTGACGCAGCTGGACAACAGCATACGGTTCCTTCCCTGTCCGCGGATCAGGAAGTCCTACCGGTTTCATCGGCCCGAAACGCATCGTATCCTTACCGCGCTGCGCCATCACTTCCACAGGCATACACCCTTCAAAGACATTTCCTTCTTCAAACCCGTGGACTTCCGCTGTCTCCGCAGTCCTGAGCGCCTCATAAAATGCATTGTATTCCTCTTCGTTCATGGGGCAGTTCAGGTATGCCGCCTCTCCCTTATTGTAGCGGGACATCCGGTACACGATGTCCATATCAAGGGATTCTTTCATTACGATGGGCGCTGCGGCATCATAGAAGTGAAGTCCTTCACCGCCGCAGAATTTTTCTATGCTTTTTGCGAGAGCGCCGTCCGTCAGCGGCCCGGTCGCAATAATCACGATCCCTTCTTCCGGTATTTCCCTGATTTCTTCATTGACAAATTCAATCAGCGGATGACTTTTTATCTTTTTTGTCACTGCCGCCGCGTATCCGTTACGATCCACCGCCAGAGCACCGCCTGCAGGGACACGGTGGGCATCGGCACATTCCATGATCACCGACCCAAGCCGGCGCATCTCCTCTTTTAGAAGTCCCACCGCATTAGTAAGAGCTGCCGCACGGAAAGAATTGCTGCACACCAGTTCCGCACAATATCCCGTATGATGGGCAGGCGTTCCGATTGCCGGACGCATTTCCGCCAGCTTCACGGGAACCCCCATTTCCGCCAGCTGCCAGGCAGCCTCGCTTCCTGCTAAACCGGCTCCGATTACCGTAACCTTCTCCATCAATCACCGGCTCCTGTTTTGGTTTTCCCCGCCGCCCCGGCAGTCGTCTTCTTTGCAGTTGTTGTCTTTTTCTTTGCTGCCGAAGTTTTCGTTACAGTTTTCTTTTTCGGATGCGTTGTGCACTCGGGATTAGAGCAGATAAGCTCTTCTTCCTTATTTTTCCGAACCTTCTTTACCTTGATCGCGCCGCAGACAGAGCAGAACTCATTAACCGGTTCATCCCAGACTGCCATATCGCAGGCCGGATAACGGCTGCAGCCATAGAAATAACGTCCCCGCTTTGAGCGGCGCTTCACCAAATGCCCCTCATGGCATTTCGGACACTCTATGCCTGTATCAATAACGATCGCTTTGTTCTGGCCGCATTCCGGGCACTTCAGATATCTGCCGTACGGCCCCTGACGGTACACCATCTTCGCGCCGCATTTATCACAGTCTATTTCTGAAACCTCTTCTTTCTCCTCTCCTGTGTGATAAGGCTTGATATTTTTACAGGAAGGGAAATTCGGGCAGGCAAGATATTTTCCGTAACGGCTCATCTTCACAATCATATGGGCACCGCATTTTTCGCAGATTACATCGGATACTTCCTGATTCTCTTCCTTCGCTTTCGCTGCCTCCAGGTTGGCATTCTGCAGTTCCCTTTCAAAAACATCCCAGAACCCGCTCATGACCTTTTTATACGTTGCTTTGCCGTCAGCAATTTTATCCAACCAGGTTTCCAGCTGCGCGGTGAAATCCACACTGACAATACCAGCAAAATATTTCTTTAAAAGATCTGTCACTTTAAACCCGATATCCGTGGGAACAAACTGTTTTCCCTCTTTTTCCACATACTTACGCCTCTGGATGGTATCCAAAATAGGCGCATAGGTAGACGGCCTGCCTATCCCCTTCTCCTCAAGTGTCTTGATTAAGCTGGCTTCCGTGTATCTTGGCGGCGGCGCGGTGAAATGCTGCTCTCCTTCCGCCTTTGTATTGAGTACCGTATGTCCTTTATGGAGCGCCGGTAGAAGAGGAAGCTCTTCATTATCCTGCTTCTTTTCTTTTACCGTCCGGAGTACCGTAAATCCATCAAACAATATCTGCGTCCCTGTCGCGCGAAGTGTGTAAATGCCGCTTTGGAGCACTGCATTCGTTGCCTGGGAAATCTGGGGCGCCATCTGGCTTGCAAGGAATCGGTTCCAGATCAATGTATACAGCCGGAGCTGGTCACGGGACAAAACGGCCGCCAGCATATCCGGAGCAAACTGCAGATTCGTGGGACGAATTGCTTCATGGGCATCTTGAGAATCCTTCCCCCTGGCATATACATTCGGTTTAGGCGGCAGATAGTCTTTCCCATAAACACGTTCAATGTACGGCCGTACCTGCTTGATCATTTCATCGGAAATACGGGTCGAGTCAGTACGCATGTATGTAATCAGTCCTACATGTCCGTGACCCGGTATTTCGATCCCTTCATAAAGCATCTGGGCAAGAGCCATCGTCTTTTTGGAGCCGAAATTAAGACGGTTGACCGCATCCTGCTGCATCGTGGAAGTCGTGTACGGCGGTTTTGCCTTACGCTGCTTTTTCGTTTTTGTGACTGAAGTGATTTCTGCCGGTTGTTTTAAAATCCCCCTGACAACCCGATCCGCTTCCTCTGCATTATTAATTTTTGCTTCCTTCCCGTCAACCTGCGTCAGTTTCGCCTTGAAACTTTCCTTTTCCTCCGTACGGTAAATCCCTTCCACCGTCCAGTATTCCACAGGCTTAAACGCCCGTATTTCTTCTTCCCTTTCACAAATCAGACGTGTCGCTACCGATTGTACACGTCCCGCGGAAAGGCCGCGGTAAATCTGCTTCCACAGCCACGGTGAAAGCTTGTACCCCACAAGACGATCAAGCACGCGGCGTGCCTGCTGGGCATCTACACGGTTTAAATCAATCGGTTCGGGATGGAGTACCGCCTCTTTAATCGCCGGCGGCGTGATTTCATGAAAGGCGATACGCGCATTTGACCGGGGATCCACATCAAGAAGTTTCGACAAATGCCAGGAAATGGCTTCCCCTTCACGATCAGGATCCGTTGCCAGAAGAATATCTTTCGACTTATTGGCTTCTTTCTGCAAATTTTCAATGACATCGGCCCGTTCCGCCGAATTAACATACTCCGGCTTGAAATCATTTGCCACATCCACACCAAGCGTACGCTGCGGCAAATCACGTAAATGACCCATGGAGGCAAGCACCTTATAATCGGAGCCCAAAATACGCTCAATCGTCTTCGCTTTTGCCGGAGACTCCACGATAATCAGGTGTTTCCCCTTGGCATTCGGTTTCCTTGTGAAAAGTTTTTCCCCGGCAGAAGACCTTTTCTTCTTATCCTTCACGGTGATCGTAATCTGTATAGCCAAAATACCCTCCCTATACTACATGAAATACAGCATATATCTCATTTATATTATCCGCGTCCTGTTGTAATAAACCGGCCGGATCCCATTTCCTTTATAAACCCTTTAAGCTGAAGCCGGAGCAGGAGCATCGTAATCTTCATCACCGACATTCCTGACTGCTGGAGAATATCCTCCGCCGTCACTTCCTCTCCTGTACAGCAGAAACGATACACCACTTCCTCTTCCAATGTCAACTGTTCAGGAGATTCCTTCTTGGAAGAAATACTCTTTTCGTTCCACCCGTATTCAGAAAGGATATCCTCGTAGGACGTACAGCAAATCGCCCCGCTCCGTATCAGATGATTGGTTCCTCTGCTCGAATCGAGCCAAATATTTCCCGGAACGGAAAAGACATCCCGTCCTTCTTCCAATGCAAAGTCGGATGTAATAAGGGCACCGCTCCGTTCTGCCGCCTCCACCACAAGGATACCCCGGCTCATTCCCGCGATAATCCTGTTCCTCGCGGGAAACTGCCTCCCCAGAGGCGGCGTCCCCGGCGGGTATTCAGAAATAATCGTACCGCCATTATCAATGACTTTTTGGAATAAATTTTTATTTTCCGGAGGATATACATGATCCAGCCCGCAGGCAAGCGTCACCACCGTCGGACTTTCTCCGCGCAATGCCCCTTCATGCGCAGCGCTGTCGATCCCCCGCGCGCCGCCGGAAACCACCGTCACTCCATTTTCGGCCAGACCGCAGGCTATCCGTTCTGCCGTCTGCAAACCATAAGGTGTCGCTTTCCTCGAGCCTACAATCGCCACCGTCTTCTCAAAAACAGGATCATTTCCTTTATAAAATAAAACAGCCGGAGGATTTGCCGTCGTCTGTAAAAGTGGGGGATACAAATCATCCTCCCATGTCACGCAGCGAATCTGCAGCCGGTATAACTTTTCCCCTATTTCTTCAGGCTCCGTTTCTTTCCGGTACGCCAAAAAAGACGCTTCCGTCTTCCCCTTCAGCAAATGAGATCCCACAATCTCCCTATCGGAAGCTTTCCACACATCTTCCGCCGTTCCGAACGCCTCCATGAGAGTCCGCATATGTTTGGCTCCCAGCCTTGGACAACCTGGGAGCGCCGCTGCAAATATATCCATCATGACCTCCGGGGAAGCATATTTCTGTAACTGAGCGCTTCCGCCACATGCTCGGGCTTAATCTCCGACGTACCTGCCAAATCGGCAATCGTACGGGATACTTTAATGATGCGGTCATAACTTCTCGCGGATAAATGTAGCTTTTCAAAAACCTCACGGAGCAGCTCAGACCCCTCCGCGTCCAAACGGCAGGTCTCCCGAAGCTGGCGGTGCCCCATCTGCGCATTATTCTGCATATGCCATTCAGACAACCGTTCCGACTGCATGGCCCTCGCCGCTGCCACACGTTCCGCAATCCGTGCCGAAGATTCCCCTTTAATCGTTGCCGTGAGCTCACTATACTTCGGCCGCATCACCGACACATGCAAATCAATCCTGTCCAAAAGAGGGCCGGAAATCTTTCTGCCGTAACTCCGTATTTCTCCATCACTGCAGGTACAGGGATGGTCAGGATCGCCAAGATATCCGCAGGGACAAGGATTCATTGCGGCAATCAGCACAAAATCGGAAGGATATACAAAAGATGCATTTACCCTTGAAATATGCACCTCCCGATCCTCCAGCGGCTGCCGGAGAACTTCCAGCACCGCCCGTGGAAACTCAGGAAGTTCATCTAAAAATAAAACACCGTTATGGGCAAGCGTCACCTCGCCGGGACGGGGAATCGTACCTCCGCCGATAAGCCCGGCCATGGAAATCGTATGATGAGGACTGCGGAACGGACGCTCACGGATGATATCCTCCGCCTTGAACAGTCCGGCCACCGAATAAATCTTTGTCACCTCAAGAGCCTCCTCCCGCGTCATCGGAGGAAGAATCGTTGTGATGCGGCGTGCCAGCATCGTCTTCCCTGATCCGGGCGGCCCCGTCATAAGGACATTATGGGACCCTGCTGCCGCTATTTCCATAGCACGCTTCGCCATAATCTGTCCCTGCACCTCGGCAAAATCCACATCACTCAACTTAGATTCCGCCGCTTCCCGCCGCTTGGCAGGAGCCATCGGGCTATGCCCCAAAAGATACTCCACCAGTTCGCCAAGTGTCCTGGGTGCGTATACAGTCACATTTTCACAAAGAAGAGCCTCTCCGGCAACCGCGGGGCTCATAAAAAAAGTAGAGATCCCCGCTTCCCGCCCGGCAAGAACCATGGAAAGCACACCGGGCACCGAGCGTATTTCCCCCTGCAAAGAAAGCTCGCCGATAAACATCACCGATGCAAGAACCTCCTTCGGAATCACCCCGCTTGCCGCCAGCACCCCCATGGCAATCGGCAGATCAAGACAGGAACCGTCCTTCTTCAAATCCGCAGGCGCCAAATTCACTGTCACCTTTTCGATAGGAAAAAAATATCCGGAATTCCGTATCGCCGACTGGACACGCTCCTTCGACTCCTTCACGGAAACCGCAGGCAGCCCGACAATATCAAAAGCCGGTGACGCACGGCTGATATCCACCTCCACAGTAATCACATGTCCATTCAAACCAAACGTACATGTCCCAAACACCTGCGCAAACATAGCATCTCCCTCTCTCAGAACGCATTCCTCGTATGACGCAACCGCACCGCACGCCCCGGCGCCATCATGACTTCCACCACATCAAAACGGATCCGGATATCACGTAAATGACGCGCTAAAAGAAATACCTCCGCCGTATAACGGATATGCCGCTGCTTATACACAGTCACCGCTTCAATCGGCTCCCCATACAAACGGCTCCGCCGGGTCTTCACCTCGACAAATACAAAAACGCTTCCGTCCTTCATGATGAGATCGATTTCCCCATGTTTACACCTGAAATTCCGGGTGACCAAAGTCATCCCCTTCTCCTCCAGGTACAAACAAGCCCGATCCTCACCCATCCGTCCGAAAGCTGTATTTCCCATAGCGCCTCTCTATTTACCACTCTCTTCCTTTCTTATTATTGTAAGTAAAAAGAAATGCAATAGTCAAATGTGATCTACATGCAAATCACAAAATTAATCCATTGACACACCAAAACGCCTCCCATACACCTCGTGTGAGGTGCGACAGGCGATTACCCATCAATCGGAGTAAGTCAATGGATTTCAATCCACGCACCTCGTGTGAGGTGCGACTCTGCACTTTCTGATCATGGTTAAGGCGTATAGCAATTTCAATCCACGCACCTCGTATGAGGTGCGACTACCGCTCCAGCCCGCTTTCATCTACATCGTAAACATTTCAATCCACGCACCTCGTGTGAGGTGCGACAGCAAAAATATAGATCATTTCTATTTATTTTTGCGATATATGATATAATTAAAAACCTTAATCGTATTATTTTTATCCTTTTCCACTTAATAATATCTACTATTTAGATAAAATCTGTCTCTTCCATGGTGCGAAACACCTAGACTTTTCATGATCACCTCTTCTTCGCACTATATAAGCAAAATATCATCTTGAGAAAATGCAGGTTCTTTGCCTATATGCTCCACCTTTGTCTTATAATGATTTCCTAACCTGTAAAAACGGATACTATCTTTCTCTTTATCCACAAACTGTTCTAACTTATATTTAAATACTACATATTGTTCTGCATCCAATAAACATTCAAACACAGAGTTTTGAACCCTTTGTCCATAATTTACACAGACTTTAGCCACTTGTCGGAGTCGTTTCTGACCATCTCGACTTTCTGTATTCACATCATATGTTACAAGAATTAGCATTATCCCTCCTATTTCCAGAAAAAAGGAGGATATGAACTTAGGTCCCCCCGCACTGTTCTAGCCAATAGTAATGCCTGTATATAGGGAACCATACCCCATGGTATTTTTTCCTTTAAAAAAGGATGCTTAATTTCTTCCTGCTTACGCTTTTGCCAATTGGTAAGAAATACTCGCCTTCCTTTATCCGTCATTTCTACAGCACCACTTTCCTGCTTTTTAAAAAGATCTTTTGTCATAATATTTTGATTAATACAAGAAAGTACAAATCGATCTGCAAATACTGCCCTGAGTTCCTCCATCAGATCTAATGCAAGCCCACGTCGTCCCGGTCTAGGCCTATGCATAAACCCCACATACGGATCCAATCCAACGCTTTGCAATGCAGATGCACAATCAATTGATAAAAGCACATAGGTGAATGACAGCATTGCATTTACATTATCTAAAGGCGGTCTTCGACTTCTTTCGCGGAAGAAAAAATTTTCTTTATTTCTCAAAATAAGACTGTCAATACCCGAAAAATAACTTTGTGCTGCTGCACCTTCCAGCCCCAGTAATTGTTCCAAATCCTGGCATTGTGATATTTGTTTCAAGCCATCCGATAACTGGGATGAAAGGAGTTTCAAAGCTTTCACAGGAACCCTTTGTGGATGATCCCTTGTTGCTCTTTCTAATACCCATCGTCCATTATATATTTTACCTAAGAGAAAATTCTTAGCGTATCCAATACTCTTGCTTTTATCATCTGAAATTCTGTACTGCTCCTGTCTAAGTAACACATTTCCCGATATCTCACCTGATATTCTGGCTAGAAATTTCCCCCATGGCGTAAAAAACGATAATCCGATTCCTTTTTTTACACAAGCTCCCATTAGTGCAGGACTTGCCCCTGCATAAGAAAAACTTATAATATTTTCAAAAATATGAAGCGGAAATCGTTTAGATGTATCCTCTTTATTTTTTAATACAATGTTTTCTCCATCCAACATCAGATAGGATTCCGGTGTAAGAACAAATAGAGTGTTTAATAAATGCCTCATACTTTTTCCTCAATATGATCACTTATATAGCTTGTTACATCCATCTTTGTGCAAAGTTTAGGAACGCATATCTCCTTTAGTGAACAAGCATTACAAAACGGTCCCACTTTCACTTTTGGAGTATATCGCCTGTCAAAACAATCATTCATTTCCTTAGCCATTACAAGTGCCTGGTTTCTAAGACTGTCTATAATAATTACTTTTTCCCGTTTCCTTGTTTCTACATAATAGAGATAGCCAACAGGAATATCACATACCAGCATTTCTTCCAGTGCCATCACCTCTGCCGTCAACTGCAGTCGGTCAACATCTTCCATCTTACTATGCCCATGCTTGTATTCAATAGGTACTACTTTCCATTTACCTTCATACCCATTCAGCATAACTCCTTGTTCATCTTTATGAAATTCTACGACATCACATGTTCCTGACAAACAAAGTCTTTTAGAAGATACCCGCATTCCACGCAATATAAGAATATCTCCTCTTTTCTCTACAGCACTTTCATCATGACAACGTGTATGATCCAACCTGCCTTCGGCAGTTCTGACATTTTCATGCCACTGCATTTCCATATATGCTAATGCCCACTGCCGCCGGCAAAATGCAAAATGCTGTATCCCCGACATCTGTAAATAATCGTCTTCTTCAGTATTCATCATAGATTTCTGGTGTCAGACCAGGTAACTCATCAACATAAATCTTATAGTCTTCAATGGCAAGAGGTATTTCCTTTTCAGGAATTACATGAAGTGATCTATGGACTTTAGCAGAAGAATACTGCCCAGTCTTACAATTATGTCTCCACCAATATAATTTAACAACCTCCATGCTTCCTTCCGGCCTAGCTGAAGAAGCATCATTTTCAAATAAAGTCCGTAAAGCTTTTTTTACTATATCTGCATCTTTTTCGGTAAACCCTGTTTTTTCCGCCAACTGGCAGTTGATACTCCCATAAGTTATATATACCCCAAAATCAATTCTATGCTTCATTCCCATAGTATCGCTTGATTTCTTTGTTCCGGGAATACTATTTACACTTTTAGTAATCTGAATGCTTCTCATTTCTACAGGATTTACACTAAAAGCGGGATGAATCGAAACCGGTCCACGAATTCCTACAGAAACATCGGATCCCTTGAATGCAAATACTTGTCCGAAGCTTCTAACATCCAACCATGTTTTACAAGCAATTTTTTCAAAACAATCCCTGTCTTTAGCCTTTTCTGCTTTTTTTAGTTCCTCAATAGACTCCGCACGTTCTTTTAAACTGCCAAATCCATCATTATTTTTATCATCGGACTGCACAAATATAACTGCTCCCAGATCCATCATACGGTTTCGAATCTTCCTTTTTATACACACATCTGATATCTCTCCATACCCTGCATAAGTTTCTCTCGGACGATTTCCATTTAATGGATCTCCATTAGGATTTGCATGATGTACCGCAATAACTATCGCAAAGTCGATTTTATTTTGTAATGTTTCCATGATAGACCTCCTCAGCCAAGTAAAAATTATTCCTTAACTTCCTGCCTCTTGCTTGATTCATTATTAAACTCTATTTTTTGGCTTGCATAACCAAGCAGAAATGTATCTCCCAGCTTTTGATTCGTATATTCTTTTATCCCCAAGCGGTTGATTAATTTAAGCATTTCCATATAACGAGATGCATCTGCTCCCGTATCAGCTTTAATTCTATCAACATACGGGCGAAGTTTCTCCTGTAATACGGTCAGCGTACTTACAGGATGCATCGTATACGGAACCATGAGTCTTTCTGCATTTGTCGAACGTTTATCTTTGGCAACGGCGTTCCCATGATTTGCCAAGTTTTGTGCATATCTCTCTACTTGCTCAGCGCAGGCTAATATGCGGCCAAATAAATAACTTCTATCGTTTATCGAATCATCTACACCCATTGAAAATTCCTCCCTATATCTTTTTTTATAATACCCACGAAGAAGACCACATGCGATTTGACGTACCTTTTGTGCTTCCCATGGTTCAAGTCCAATCCCATTAACTGACCGATTAACAGCTGCCCGTATGATATCTTTGGGAAATAACTTCCCATCAACAATACACGGAATAATTCGTTCAACAGTTTGTTTTTTGAGTTTTTCATCTACTCTTTCTCCATATGCCGCCTTGGCGATATCTTCAGGTGCAGGTGTCCCCTCAAACATAATATGACGGTATTCGTTTTTCTTTTTACCGCGTCCTTTGGGTTCCTTCCTATACGTCAACCTCCATGAATACGTACGATGCCATTCTTCCAAATGATCCATCAGACGGGAACCAGATAATTCTCTATAATATCGGATTCCCATTCTTCCCGGAACTGCGGCATCTATGATAATAACAGATAAATTGGATTCCTGTGTCAATTCCTTTCTATATCCTGCTACAGTACTATTAAAAGCCTGGGCAAATGTTTTTCGTGTATCTACAGTTTTTACAGTATCATCCTCCCATTCATGATCATCCCAGCTGCTCAACCCATCATTTGTCTCCGATTTCACAAAATCCAAACTGTCATCTGTTATATCCGGAACCTTTTCATGGTTCATCCCCCACACTAGCAACATTCCATCGCTTATAAGCTTTCCCTGAAGCCCGAGCAGCCAACGTAATGCACTATGCACTTTTTGTGTCGTTTCAAAACCTATTGAAAAGGCCTCTTTAGCTTGCAAAAACCGTCCACGATAAGTGAAATTCGTATTGTCATTACTAGAAATCAGTTTGGCACGATCTCCTGCATTTCGTATTTTATAAGGACTTAATGAAGATAACAATGTTTCTCTTCCACTTACATAACAATACCCTCGTTCATCTAAAGTCGTTAAATAATATTTCGTAAAACCATCCCACAATTTACTGTTTTTGCTAATATCATCTCCATTGACAACAAATCGCACAAAGACTTCTGCTTGTCCACCTTCACCTTTTATACTTTTAAATATCGCCGGTACATCATCTTTATTTCCACTCCATTTTTTGAGCAAATGCCGATTGCCATCAACAAAAAGGATCTTCTCATTGACTAAATCTCTTATCAGCGTTCCTTTCTTTAAATAATTAAGGACAGCGTTTATTTCAGGATTTCCATAAGGAGAGTTGCACCATTTTTCCAGTTGTAATATATATTTATCCCAACAGCTTTCTTTTTCTCCCCCAAATTTTTTATAATCACCAGCAACATACTGTAATTTATCCACCAAAGGATGCGGCACAAGTCCCGAAGTTCGGGCGGAAGATTCTTCTGTGCAAGGGATGATAGTCGTCATTTCCCCCGGCCCAAGAACTTTTGCTCCTCTGAATTGTCCTTCTCCATCAACCCGTACCTCGACATGTACCTGTTGTGTTGTATGTGCCACAGGCAAAAGCGGTATCTTTCCGACATTCATATCACCAACAAAACTTAAATTGGCATCGTATACCTTATAACACCTGTCTATCCAGCCCACATTACTTCACCTCCAATGCAAGTACGTCTGCAGACTGCATGTTCTCTCCCATATGGAATAATTTATACTTATACTTTTTTATCGGTTTAACAATTTTGCAATCCTCAGGACGAATAAATTCTATAATCCCCCCCTTTTTCATAACTGGTCTCCAAAGCCGGACACTCATCATCCGATCCGTACTTTCATCAGGGTAGGTAATCCCATGTACCATAATCCCCAATGGAACGGGCGGCATGCCATCATAAGCTCCCTGACCTTCTCCAAATACGCAGGGAGCAATGTATCCTTGACACTCTCTGGTACCTAAGAATATATCCCTCCGTCCACCTCGCGCCAACATTCTTTGAGCAATAAAAAAATGTTTGTTTTCACTTCGATCCTTTGCCAAATCTGGGCGGTTTAAATTCCATTCAAAATGAGCCTTTACCTGGTACTCCACATCAGTAAGATACATATAAATCGATAAATCATTATTCCCATCATTGTACCTGACCGGTCGGATCCCTTTTGATTCTGTTTCAATCGGTTTCATTACCCTTACTGCATCAATATACCAAATAAAAGTAGGCTTCCAGTAGCAACTTTCAATAATACCTTTCAATGCCTGGTATGTGGGGACAAGATAGCTGCTTTTTTCTCCTCCAACCCTAGTCACGGGATCGCTAAACAATGCATATCGACCCCAGACACGAAAAGAAATTTCATTAGAAAATCTCACATTACACACCTCCGATTATACAAAAATAATATCTCCTTCCTTTCCTTTGACTTGTATCCCTTTACTATCATCATAAAACCCTTCCTGCAGAATCAATAAATTTCCATCATAATAAGGCTTAATCCCATCTTGTTTCTCCAAGTATTTACACTGGTTTCTTCCTATGGAAACCGTATAAGGTTGGCTTTTTCTTATTAACTCATAAGGAATACATCTATTGTCTCCCGATATCAATTCTGTAATTAATAACCGCCCTCGCTCTCCATATGGCACAAGAACTGAAATTGTCTCATCAGGAATTGCTTCAAAAGAATTTTCTGCAGTTCCAAATGCCTGATTTAGCATCCATCCATCTGTATCCTTTAAATATGTTTCTTTAAATGCATTCACACCGTTTCCATTTGTGCTTAATAAATCTAAAAATGTATACCCTGTCTCCCCGTTTATCCTCAATGGATATTCCATCTCTTTTTCATTACTATAGTATCTTTCATAATACTTTTCAATAGCAAAAGGTGATAACAAATCTCTTTCCACATCAGGCATTTCCTGCAACAGACTGAGTGTCGCCGCCTGTGCTTTCTCTATAGATGGCAAATGCCGTAAATCTTCCAATGCGGTATCACATTGAACTAAATACACATTTTTACAACTATTTTCTCCGTGTCTGTTGCAACGGCCTGCCGCTTGTGCCACACTTGTCAGTCCTGCCATGCTCCGTATAACACAATCAAAACTTAAATCCACACCCGCTTCAATAAGCTGAGTACTGATGCAGATAAGTTTTTTCTTATCTCCATGTCTTTTATTTTCTTGAAACAATTTGATTTCATCAATAACCGCTTTACGATGTATTGTGCATAAATTTGTTGTTAAACAAAACAACCTTACATCCTCTGGTAAAATATCCATCAATATATCATATATTTTTTCAACTGCTTTTTTAGTATTTAATACGACTAGGATAGAAACATTTTCATTGATTGTTTCTTCTATAAATCGTGCCAATTCTTCTTTTGAAAATCCTCCCGGCATATCCTTTTTCACAACTTGTGTTCTCTTAAACTGTTGAAATTTCTCCTCATAATCTTTTACTATATCTTTATCATTACTAAAATTTATGGGATACTTCGTTTTTTCTAGAGCCGGTTGTGTTGCTGTACAAAGTACAATCGTACACCCCAAGACCCCCGCAAGGAAATTAATTGCCAAATTAAATAGATAAGTATCCTCTAAGGGTAATGACTGGATTTCATCAAAAATCAATATAGAATGAGAAAGCGCAGGTATTCTTCTTACATTCTGCCTTGGTGATGCAAATAAAGTATTCAAAAACTGCACCATCGTTGTTGCTATAACAGGTACTGCCTGCCAGCGCTCTCTTTCTATAATTAGATTTTCATTTCCTTCATCTTCTTTTTCAGTAATCGCATCTGAATGATGTTCTAAAACATATTCTTTATTACCCAAGGCTTTTCGAAAGTCTTCTGCATTTTGCCCTAAGATTGATTTATAAGGTGCAAAATAAAATACTCTGTTTGCATTTTGGACTTGGGCAGTATGCACAGCAAAACGTAATCCAGAATATGTTTTTCCGCCACCAGTTGGGACAAAGAGCCTATAAATTCCTGGCTTATCTTTCACTGCCCGTAAACACTGTTTCGAAATTTCATTTCTTAAATAGTCAATTGAATACTTAGGCTGTAATCTTAAAAGAAAATTCTCCACTTCTTTTGATAATTTATTCCAAGTAACCTTCTTTTTCTCTTCAGATATCACGATTGGTAATGGCTTTTTATCCATAAAACAGGCTGTATCTGTCCAATCCGCATCTACTAGGGCACCAAAAAGAGTTCTGTGTAACAAACCCATCATAAATGCCCCTGCTACTCTACTTTTTGCGAACTCACCACCCTTATTTCTATATATAGCAATTTTACTAATTTTTTCCCATAGTAATTGTATTTCTTTACATGCATCTTTCATCAATACTTCAATTTCACATTCCTCAACACATTCACTAAAGAAATTTAGTTTTACTTTATCATAATAGAGCCCTGCCTGTTTTGACATAACACGTTCTAACCACTGTTCTTTTCCATCTAAAGAATAAATATCACATCTTCCAGAATGATGGCAGACAATGGATAAAGCCACTAATTTAGCTGTTAACCGTACATATCTATCAGAACTTTTTCCATACTTCTCCCAAATATAACGCGCTCCTGCGGAAGCATGATTTACTTTCTTCTGACTCTCTCCACGTAATCTTGGCTGCACTTGTTCTTCATCAGCCTTTCCCATATCATGAAGCAACCCCATAAGATAGCCTGTTACAGACACCCCAATATATTCACAATTCCCCTTACATAGACCAGCAACATTATAAGAATGTTCCTTCAATGACTGGTATATGGAAACTCCATTATCATCTTTTCTACTATGACCTATAAGCATATTTTATTCCCTACTATAAACTATAAATGCAATTATGACATGCTACCTATACTATATACTTATATTCTCCAGTCTTGTACTATGCTATATCCTTTAATAGAAATTTTCTTACTCAATCCACCTTCAGTGATAAAAGACGCCCTTCAACAGGATACCTTTCATTTATCAGCAGCTTCCTATCCAGCCTCTGCATGTCAAACCACTACCTTTTGCGCGTCTCTTCGCTCCTTCAAAAGCTGTGGTTTGGCATCCCGGGTCCCCCGCTCG